>Scrappy_p2__coassemble_10112_pt1 | contig 2082 bp, 3 predicted proteins | sample Scrappy_p2__metabat2_high_PE_016 | metagenome-assembled genome bin Scrappy_p2 | reverse complement strand
CTACAAGAGCTCCACAATGGACAGGCTGCGGAGTTGTATTTGCTCCAACACCAAGAGATTACTCTTTCAAATTAAATAAGAAAGAAAAGAGAGCAGCTCTTAAATCAGCTCTTACATCAAGAGTATTAGAAAATAAATTCATCGTTCTTGAAGATATGAACTTTGGAGAAATCAAAACAAAGAACTTCCAGAACATGTTGAACAACTTAAATGTATCTAAAGCATTAGTAGTATTAGGTGATGACAATAGAAACGCAGAATTATCTGCAAGAAACATCGCTGATGTTAAAACTGCTAAAACAAACACAATCAACGTATACGACATCTTAAAATACAACACAGTAGTTACTACTAAAGCATGTGTTGCAACAATCGAGGAGGTGTACGCATAATGGCAGACATTAAATACTATGACGTAATCCTTAAACCTGTAGTTACAGAGAAGAGCATGGAGCTCATGGGAGACAAGAAATACACATTCTTAGTTCACACAGATGCAACTAAAAATCAGGTAAAAGAAGCAGTAGAAAAAATGTTCGTAGGAACAAAAGTTGCAAGTGTTCATACAATGAACCTCGATGGTAAAACAAAGAGACGTGGAATGACATTTGGTAAAACTGCTAAAACAAAGAAAGCAATCGTACAGTTAACAGCTGACTCAGCTGATATCGAAATTTTCGAAGGACTGTAAAATCTGACAATATACGGTGCAAATCCGTGAAACTATAATTAGGCAACGAAAGGAGATAAAGTAATGGGAATTAAAACATATAACCCATATACACCTTCAAGAAGACAGATGACTGGCTCTGATTTCTCAGAAATCACAAAGACAACACCAGAGAAATCTTTGGTAGTTTCTACAAGCAGAACAGCTGGTCGTAACAATCAGGGTAAAATCACAGTTAGACACCGCGGAGGCGGAGCTAAGAGAAAATATAGAATTATCGACTTCAAGAGAAAGAAAGACGGTATTCCAGCAACAGTAATCGGAATCGAATACGATCCAAACAGAACAGCTAACATCGCACTTATCTGCTACGCAGATGGTGAAAAAGCTTACATCCTTGCTCCAGAAGGATTAACAGATGGAATGAAAGTTATGAACGGACCGGACGCAGAAGTAAGAGTAGGAAACTGCTTACCACTTTCTGAAATCCCAGTTGGTACACAGATTCACAACATCGAGTTATATCCAGGAAAAGGTGGACAGTTAGTTCGTTCAGCTGGAAACAGCGCACAGCTTATGGCTAAAGAAGGAAAATACGCTACACTTCGTCTTCCTTCAGGAGAAATGAGAATGGTTCCAATCATCTGTAGAGCTTCTATCGGAGTTGTTGGAAACGGAGATCACAGCCTTATCAATATCGGTAAAGCAGGACGTAAACGTCACATGGGATTCAGACCTACAGTTCGTGGTTCTGTTATGAACCCTAACGACCATCCACACGGTGGTGGTGAAGGTAAGACTGGAATCGGTCGTCCAGGTCCAAGCACACCTTGGGGTAAACCGGCACTTGGTCTTAAGACTAGAAAGAAAAACAAACAGTCTAACAAGTTAATCGTTAGAAGAAGAGATGGTAAAGGTATTAAATAAATAGTTTACAAGGAGGTTAGAACCTATGGCTCGCTCACTTAAAAAAGGACCATTTGCAGATGAAAGCTTAATGAAAAAAGTTGAAGCTATGAATGCTGCAGGTGATAAATCAGTTATAAAAACTTGGTCACGTCGTTCTACAATCTTCCCACAGTTCGTTGGACACACAATCGCTGTTCACGACGGAAGAAAACATGTGCCTGTATATGTTACAGAAGATATGGTTGGACACAAACTTGGAGAGTTTGTTGCAACTAGAACATACAGAGGACACGGAAAAGACGAGAAGAAATCAAGAGTTCGTTAATTAATCGCAATTTGAAAGGAGGGTTCATCCATGGCAAAAGGACATAGATCCCAAATCAAAAGAGAGAGAAATGCAAACAAGGACACAAGACCATCAGCTAAATTATCTTACGCTAGAGTTTCTGTTCAGAAAGCATGTTTCGTATTAGATGCCATCAGAGGTAAGGATGTACAGACAG
>Scrappy_p2__coassemble_3443_pt1 | contig 5209 bp, 5 predicted proteins | sample Scrappy_p2__metabat2_high_PE_016 | metagenome-assembled genome bin Scrappy_p2 | reverse complement strand
TGGATAATTCCTTACTGGCTGTAAGGGATATTAACCATAAATATATTGTAGTAGGTGAATGTATGAATTTGCAATATAAGAATAACGAAAAGATATTTGAGGAAAGAAAAATCGGGGAAGTAGAGTATCTTACCTATCCGCTTCTTGAAAAAACAGGAATGGTAACGCATGGATTTTCTACGCGCCTTGGCGGAGTCAGTGAAGGTGTTTGTAGTACAATGAATCTCAGTTTTGCAAGGGGAGATAAAGAAGAGGCCGTGCAAGAGAATTTTCGAAGAATGGCGGAGGTACTAGGTGTAAACGTAGAAGATATGGTGTTCTCAAAACAAACGCATACGACCAATGTACGAGTTGTAACAGAAGAAGATCGAGGGAAAGGGATTGTAAGACCGATAGATTATACAGATGTAGATGGTCTTATCACCAATGTACCTGGGATTTGTCTTGCGACATTTTATGCAGACTGTGTGCCGTTATTTTTTGTAGATCCCGTGCATCGAGCTATTGGATTGAGCCATTCGGGTTGGAGAGGAACGGTTGGTAAGATCGGAAAAGCAACGGTAGAGATGATGCAAAAGGAATATGGGACGGATCCGTCAGATGTAATCGCAGCAGTGGGTCCATCTATCTGTCAGGATTGCTATGAAGTGAGTGAGGACGTCATCGAACAGTTCCGTGCAAGTTTTGACAAAAAATATTGGGAAGTATTATTTTCTTCAAAAGAAAATGGAAAATACCTGTTAAATCTTTGGAAGGCGAATGAGATCGTATTTGGAGAGGCAGGAATTCAAAAAGAACATATGGCGATTACAAATTTATGCACGTGCTGTAATCCTGATGTATTGTTCTCCCATCGTGCATCACACGGAAAAAGAGGAAACTTAGGAGCATTTATGGCAATAAAGTAAAAGGAGGAACACTATGCTGTTAACCGGAACACAAGCAGGGGAGACAACGGAAAAGGTTGCTGAAGAGGTTGTGAATGTAACAAATCAGGCGACAGAAGAAGTGAATCAATTGATTCGATATTTTAATGAGAACATTCCGAATCTGATCGCATTTGGTGTAAAAGTACTTTTGGCGATTGTCACATTTGCAATTGGAAGTTTTGTGATCAAATGGATTCGAAAGATTGTACGTCGATCACTGGAACGTTCTACAGTAGATAAAGGCGTGGAACAGTTTACAGACTCTGTGATCAAGGTTGTACTGTATGCGCTTCTTATTTTTTCAATTGGAGAAAAATTCGGAATAAAAACAACTTCAGTTGCTGCGCTTTTTGCATCCGGTGGTGTTGCAATCGGTCTTGCATTACAAGGAACGCTATCGAACTTTGCCGGAGGCGTATTGATTCTTTTGCTAAAACCATTCGTAGTAGGAGATTATATTATTGAGGATAGTCAGAAGAATGAAGGAACAGTAAAAGAAATTCAATTGTTTTATACAAAGCTTTCTACAATCGATAATAAGATTATTGTTATACCGAATGGAACGCTGTCCAACACAAGTTTGACCAATGTGACGACGAGTGATATGCGAAGATTGGATTTGAACATCGGAATCTCTTATGAATCAGATTTGAAAAAGGCGAAGGAAATTATTGCCAATCTGATAGAAAATGATGAGAGTGTGCTAAAAGATCAGGATCGACTTGTTGTTGTGGATCAGCTTGCGGATAGTGCAGTTGTGTTAAGTGCCCGTTCTTGGGTGAAGACAGAGGAGTATTGGACTGCAAGATGGAGACTTTTGGAAGAGATTAAACTTGCTTTCGATGAGCAGGGAATTGAAATTCCTTATCAGCATGTGACGGTTCAGATGAAAGCAACAGCAGAGAATTAGGAATAGAAACTAAAAACAAAGTAAGGAAGGACTATCATATCAGAGAGTTGTCTCGTGTGATAGTCCTTTTTGGTGTGTGCCTTGCGGTGCATGTTTCTAATAAGTGAAAGTCCCACATCCACTCTGGTAGTAGGAAGGATGTGGTAACTACTTTTACGAATCCGTAAAGTCTAGCGTTTTTTACAACGTAATTTATCGTAACTATATTGACTGTATCGTGAATGTATGCGATAATATGGTATGGGAGGTGATTTTATGTTTAAGATAAATCCATATAGACCAGGAGCGGGCTTGATGCCAACATATATTGCCGGTAGAGATGAGGATATAGAAAATGTAGAAGAAATGTTCAATGCATTATCAATGAATATACCGACTCCTTCTATTGTTTTTAGCGGTTTACGTGGAGTTGGAAAAACAGTTCTCATAAATAAATTACAAAGTATTGCGGAAGAAAAGGATATATTTTGTAGACATATTGAAGTTGAAGAAAGAAATGATTTTATTTCACAAATAGCAACTTGCTCACAAGCATTTTTGAGAAAGGTTAGCACAAAAGAAAAATTTAGACATCTTATACAAAAGCCACTAGATGCGATAAAGTCTTTGGTAGTATCGTTTGATGCGGAAGATAACACATTTTCTTTATCATTGCAAGAAAGAGAATTATATAAGTCGAATAGTTTGACTCAAAGTCTAACAGATGTATTTGTAAGTATGGGTGAAACAGCATATAAGACAGAAACGCCGATATGTTTTTTTGTTGATGAAATCCAATATATGAAACAGAAAGAATTAGGTTCACTTATTGCCGCACTACATCGTACAAATCAACTTGGTTATCCAATAATGATTGTTGGTGCAGGATTACCAAAGATATACAAAATGTTATCTGAAGAAAAATCATATTCAGAAAGATTATTTGTATATAAGGAAATTGGATCGTTGACATATGAACAATCATGTAAAGCAATCGAAGAACCAGTAAAAAAATTATCTGTTGAATACTCTAAAGAAGCAATGGATAAAATAGTTGATATAACAAAAGGATATCCATTTTTCATACAACAACTTTGTCAGATTGTATACAATAACACAAATGACAAGACAATTAAAAAATCACACGTTGAAAATTGTATGAGTTCTTTTTTTGAGATTTTGGATGTTGGATTTTTTAAAGTAAGATATGAAAGATGTTCTGATGGAGAGAAGAAATTTATATTTGCAATGGTTAAATGTGATGAGCTTCCATGTACGATTTCTAATGTTGCAAAAAAAATCGGTAAAAAAGTAAAATCAATTTCGCCTACGAGAGCGCAGTTAATCAATAAAGGAATTATATTTCCAATACGACATTCTGAATTGGATTTTACTGTTCCTGAATTTGATAATTTTATTAGAAGATTAGAAGAATATAAGCAATGGTGTAAGATTAGTGAGGAATAACTAGATAAAATATGCAAATTAATTTTATGGATGTTAAAAAACCGGTAGTAAAAATACTATCGGTTTTTTATTTGGAAGTTAACTTAGTTTTTCTCGGCTATTTTAAAAATCTGTTTCTGCAATAAAAAACCGTAAACCCTTGTAAATCCTGAGTTTACGGCACGTTTTACGGTAAGCTGGAAATCGGACTTGAACCGACGACCCCTTCATTACGAGTGAAGTGCTCTACCGACTGAGCTATTCCAGCAAGTGACTTTCAAAATAGCCACAAACACTATTATATACGATTTCTTAAAATTTGCAACTGTTTTTTTACATCTTATAAATTTCCGTTGGGTAACCTGAAAAAGAATGACTGTTCATTTTTATCATGATATAATTTATGTTAAAGAAAACGATGAATGGGAATTTTGTATGGAAGGGAAACATGCAAGTACGAGAAATATTAAAGGCATTAATTATCGCAGAAAGAGTGAAAGATACAATCAGACATTATAAAAATTTTAAATTGATGAAGAGGTGATACATTATGATTAACAGTAAGAAGTTAAACAGCGTGGCTGTTATTATTTCATTTTCCATACTGTTGACCTTTATGACAGCATGTAATAAAAACAAAGTAGAAATAAGAACGGATATAGTTGTTCCAAAGAAATCAACAACAGTGACGCTGAATAAGGCGGAACCAACCAAAACATGTCGAGCTGAATAATATGATATGGATATATAAAGAAAGATATCGAAAATGTTAATGATGTCAAAATTAACAATTATTATTTTGATCATGAGGGGAATAAAGAATATAACAATATGGCGCTTGAAGCTGCTAAGGATTCTATGAATTTGTTTTCTAAATTAATTGGGAAATATCCATATGAAGAATTGGATACCGTTCATGGATATGATTCTTCTGCTATGGAATATTCGGGTATCATTTTGATAGGAACACCTGATGTAGAAGACAAAACAGCTCTAGATGAATATGCCAATTTTGCAGCTCTTTCATCAAGAATTGCCCACGAGGTAGCACATCAATGGTTTTATGGTGTTGTTGGAAGTGATCCTTATAAAGAACCTTGGATGGATGAAGCGTTTGCGGAATACTGTGAAGATATGTTATATCAGCAATCAAAACGTCCTAGTATATCTGCATCTATAGAACATGATAAAAAGTTTGGTGGCACAGATTTTTTGGGGGGGGGGTACTATGTCTGATAAAGAATTCAACCATTATATAGATAACCGTATTAAACAATAAGTGGGCAACTCAAACATTATAAATAAACCTTATAGTGGCTATGATGTGGAAAATCAAGAGTACTCACAATATGTTTATGAAGGAGGAAGTTACTTCTTGTACGAATTACGTAAGACAATGGGAGATGGAGTTTTCTTCCCAATGCTGCAGGAATACTATAAAGCATATTATTTCAATGAATGTAATACAGAAGAATTTGTAAATGTTATTTTAGAATTTGATGATTCGGAAGAAGTGAGAAACATCATAAATAAATACATTCAGTGATTTATAATGAAAAAGTGATGCGCAACTTTAAGTTTGTTTAGGAGTGAAGAATACGATTTTTGAATTTATGCCATGCAATTAGATGGCGATATAGAAGAGTTATCCTCTTTGATATAAAATAAGTAGTTTATGCATTTGAAAAGAAATATCAATCTTTTGATCCGAGCGGTAGAATATGAAAAAATACATATTAAATCCTTTTAGTATGTTGGTTGTTGGCGTTATATCAGGTGGTGCCAGTAGATTATTAGATATATACACTCAAAATTTAGGCAATATTTTTTCACAAATGGCAATATGGATTTTGCTTGGATTACAAAGGAAAAAGGTATGTTCCTTAAAATAATAGTCTGCAAATAAAAAGTCAAGCAGAAATTAATGAACTTTGAAAAATTTATA
>Scrappy_p2__coassemble_3109_pt1 | contig 5711 bp, 9 predicted proteins | sample Scrappy_p2__metabat2_high_PE_016 | metagenome-assembled genome bin Scrappy_p2 | reverse complement strand
TAACATTTGAGGAGGTGTAAGACCATGATGAAATTAAACCTTCAATTTTTCGCTCATAAAAAAGGAGTTGGTTCTACAAAGAACGGTCGTGACTCTGAATCTAAGAGATTAGGTGCGAAAAGAGCTGACGGACAGTTTGTAAAAGCTGGAAATATCCTTTACAGACAACGTGGAACTAAAATTCACCCAGGCGTTAACGTAGGACGTGGTGGAGATGATACTTTATTCGCTTTAGTTGACGGTGTTGTAAGATTCGAGAGAAAAGGAAGAGATAAGAAACAGGTTTCTATCTATCCAGTAGCTGAATAATTTATTGTAACTTTGGGCTTCAAATCTTTAGGTTTGGAGCCTTGTTTGATATATAGAAAGGAACGAAAATTATGTTTGCAGATAGAGCAAAAATATTGATCCGCTCCGGAAAAGGAGGCGATGGACACGTAAGCTTCTACCGTGCGCTATACGTTGCCAACGGCGGTCCGGACGGCGGCGATGGCGGAAGAGGCGGAGATGTGATCTTTGAAGTAGACAAAGGATTAAACACATTGGTCGATTATCGCCATAGAAAGAAATTTGCTGCAAAAGACGGGGAACAAGGCGGAAAAAGCCGATGCCACGGAAAAGATGCAGAAGATATTGTATTAAAAGTTCCAGAAGGAACGATCATCAAAGAAGCAGAATCCGGAAAGGTCATTGCGGATATGTCCGGAGATAATATGAGACAGGTCGTATTAAAAGGCGGAAAAGGTGGACTTGGAAATCAGCACTTTGCAACGGCAACGATGCAGGTTCCTAAGTATGCACAGCCTGGACAGCCTGGACAGGAACTTTGGGTATGTCTGGAATTGAAAGTAATTGCAGATGTCGGATTGGTAGGTTTCCCGAATGTTGGAAAATCCACATTATTATCCAGAGTAACCAATGCAACACCGAAGATTGCAAATTACCATTTTACAACACTGAACCCAAATCTCGGAGTTGTAGACTTGGAAGGTGCAGAGGGATTTGTCATTGCAGATATTCCGGGATTGATTGAAGGGGCTTCAGAAGGAGTTGGTCTTGGTCATGAATTCCTTCGCCATATTGAACGTACAAAAATGATGATTCATGTTGTAGATGCTGCATCTACAGAAGGACGTGATCCTATTGAAGATATTTATAAAATAAATGCTGAATTAGAGGCATATAATCCGGAAATCGCAAAACGTCCGCAAGTAATTGCAGCAAATAAAATCGATGCAATTTATGAAGGAGACGAAGATCCGGTTGAAAGAATCCGTAAAGAATTTGAGCCGCAAGGCATCAAAGTATTTGCGATATCAGGCGTATCCGGAAAAGGCATCAAAGAATTATTTTATTACGTCAACGATATGCTGAAAACACTAGACAGTAAACCAATCGTGTTTGAGCAGGAGTATTTCCCTGAAGAAGAATTGATCAATATCGATCTTCCATATGAGATTACAATGGAAGATGGAATGTATGTAGTAGAAGGACCGAAGATTGAAAAAATGCTCGGATACACAAACTTGGATTCCGAAAAAGGATTCCAATTCTTCCAAAAATTCTTAAAGGATACTGGTATTCTTGAAGAGTTAGAAAATGCCGGCATCGAAGAAGGCGATACGGTGAAAATGTACGGTCTACAGTTTGACTATTACAAATAGAGTGTAGGATTAGAAGAGGAGTTAAATATGACAACAAAACAGAGAGCTTATTTAAAAAGCCTTGCTATGACAATGGAACCAATCTTCCAGGTTGGTAAAAACAGCATGACTCCGGAGCTTACAGCAGCTATTGCTGAAGCTTTGGAAGCAAGAGAACTTATTAAAGTAAGTGTATTAAAAAATTGTGCAGATGATCCAAAGGAAATAGCACAACTTGTTGCAGAACGTACACGTTCGCAAGTTGTACAAGTGATTGGTAAAAAAATTGTATTGTACAAAGAAGGAAAAGATAAGAAAAAGAAAATTCAGCTTCCATAAAAGGTGGGCAATGCTATGAAAATCGGTATTATGGGCGGTACATTTAATCCGATACACAACGGACACTTGATGCTGGGCGCCAGTGCATATGAAAAATTTTCATTAGATAAAGTTTGGTTTCTTCCAAATGGACATCCTCCGCACAAAGAAAATGAAATCAGCGCTGCAGATCGTTTAGAGATGGTTCGTTTGGCAATTGACGATGACAACAGATTTTTATTGAATACGTACGAAACAGAGAAAACTGAGACCTCTTTTTCTTATGAAACACTAGAGCAGTTTCATATCATGTATCCGGATTGTAAATTCTATTTTATTATTGGCGCGGATTCTTTATTTAGTATTGAATCCTGGAGAGAACCTGCTCGTGTTATGAAGGCATGCACTCTTCTTGTCGCATGTAGAGATGACAAATATCCTGCAGATATCAAAGAGCAGATTTCATATTTAGAATCAAAATACGAGGCGGATATCCGTTTCTTGAAATCTCCTTTTATGGATATCTCCTCTAGTGATATTCGAAAAATGGTAGAATCTGGAACAGACATCTCTTCTTATGTACCGGAAAAAGTGGCAGACTACGTAAAACGCAATCGTTTGTATCAGAGTTAAGAAGCACAGAAAGGATGTTCAGATATTTTGAAGATAGAAATGGAAGTAATTCGCAAAAGATTAAAAAAAGAATTGGATAGCTACCGATATCAACACACACTTGGAGTAATGTATACAGCAGCTTCTATGGCTATGCGTTATAGCGTTGATCTTACAGATGCTATGCTTGCCGGATTATTACACGACTGTGCCAAATGTATTCCAGATGATGAGAAGATTCGTATGTGTGAAAAATATCAAATTCATCTTACTGATATAGAATTACAAAATACTGCTTTGATTCATCCCAAATTAGGCGCATATCTTGCAAAAAAAGAGTATGGAGTAGAAAAATCTGAAATTCTGGATGCAATTGCCTGGCATACAACCGGGCATCCACAAATGACTGATTTAGAAAAGATCATCTTTATAGCGGATTATATTGAACCGGGCAGAATATCTGCTCCAAATCTTTCTGAAATTAGAAAAATCTCTTTTGAGAATTTGGATATAGCAATGTTCCGTATTTTAGACGATACATTGCTATATCTTGCAAAAAAAGGTGGAGTTATCGACCCGGCGACAGAAGAAACTTATCAGTATTATAAAATATATGGAAACATTCCGTAGATCGAATGAAATAGTGTAAGAGGAGGAAATGAACCATGGAACAAGCAAAACAGATGGCAAAGCTTGCATATAAAGCTTTGGATGATAAAAAAGGAGAAGATATCAAAGTCATTGATATTTCACAAATCTCCGTGTTAGCGGATTATTTTATCATTGCAAATGGTACCAATGCAAATCAGGTAAATGCATTGGTTGACAGCGTAGAAGAAGAACTTTCAAAAGCTGGTTATGACGTAAAACAGCGAGAAGGATATGGACTTGGAAACTGGGTTCTTCTTGATTTTGGCGATATTATTGTGCATGTATTTGACAAAGAAAACCGTCTTTTCTATGATTTGGAAAGAATCTGGAGAGATGGTAAGTTAATGGATCCTGAAACATTATAAAAAAGATACTGTCGATAGGAATGAGCAAATGGCTAGAAAAATACCAATCGAAACATCTGCGCGACATATTCATTTGTCGAAAGCAGATTATAAAATTTTATTTGGGGAAAATGCGAATATCAATTTTTTGCAGGAATTGAGCCAGCCGGGACAATATGTAACCGATGCAAGAGTCACTGTAAAAGGGCCTAAAAGCAGCTTTGAGCGTGTTGCAGTATTAGGCCCCTTTCGTAAGAAAACACAAGTGGAAATCGCTGTTACAGACGCAAGAAAGCTGGGAATTCCATCTTGTATCCGTCAATCAGGAGATATCGAAGGTACGCCAGGCTGCACATTGATCGGACCAGCAGGTGAACTCGAGTTAAAAAAGGGTGTGATCGTTGCCAAACGTCACATTCATATGACGCCGGTTGATGCAATTCGAATGCATGTGCACGATAATGATAATGTTTTTGTTATTGTAAAAAGTTTTGAACGAGCGTTAATCTATGCGGATGTAGTTGTTCGAGTAGATCCTGGTTTTCGACTTGCTATGCATATTGACACAGATGAAGCAAATGCTTTTGCAAATGATGAATCTCCAGAAGGTGTAATCTTGAAACTCTTTGATGATTCTACTTATAATCTTAATACGTGGATGGAAGAGCTGCAAAGTGGTATCAATCGATAATAATAAAAATCCCAATTACTTGAATATGATTAACATTGATTAACATATCTAAGTAGTTGGGATTTTTATAGTTATGAAAAGAGAAGTTTTTTTATCGCATGAAACGGAATACACCAATAACTTTACCTAGAATCGAAACTTCGGATACGATGATTGGATCCATCGAATCATTCTCAGGTTGAAGTCGATAAATGCCTTCTTCTTTATAAAACGTCTTTACAGTTGCGCCATCTTCTACAAGAGCAACAACCATGTCTCCATTACCAGCAGTTTCTTTTTTTTCTACAAGCACATAATCACCATCTAAAATTCCGGCATTGATCATACTTTCACCTTTTACCTTTAACATATAGGTGTCATTATTTGGCATGAAATCAGATGGAATAGGAAAGTACTCTTCAATGTTTTCCTGTGCAAGAAGCGGTTCTCCTGCAGCTACACGACCAATAATCGGAACTCGTACCATATCCCTTCTAGTCAAATTAAAAGTATCATCGATAATTTCAATTGCGCGAGGCTTCGTAGGGTCTCGACGAATATAACCATTTTTCTCTAATGTTTCAAGATGTGAGTGAACAGAAGAGGTGGACTTTAAATTTACAGCTTCACATATTTCACGAACAGCCGGTGGATAACCTCTTTGCAAAATTTCTGACTTGATGTATTCTAAAATCTCAGATTGTTTTTTACTGATTTTTCCGTATGACATAGGAATCCCTCCTGATTATAACTAACTTATATTGAAAATATTTTATCACATTAAAATATAAAATGCAAACAAATGTTTAGAAAATACGTTCGGTTTTTTAATAGAAACATATTGACAAACGTTTGTTCTTGTTTTATATTATAAATACAGAAAAGAGAACGCTTGTTCGCGAACAAAGGTTCTGTTATTTGAAATTTTGCAATATGTGCATACAGATGATAAGGGGGTATCTATCATGGAAACTAAGAGAAGAAGTTATAAAGAGAAGAGAAGAAAATTAAGAATTTTAAAACGTAAATTGGCGATATTCACACTGATAACTCTATGTACTTTGATGGGATGTTTGCATTTCGGAAAACTATCAACGGATGCGCATGGCAATCTTGAAGAAGACCCTGTATCTTTTAAATATTATAAAAGTATTGAAATTGAAGATGGAGATACATTATGGGGAATTGCTGAAAAATATATGAGCAATGAATATGATTCTGTTCAAGAATATATTGCGGAGCTAAAAGAAATTAATCAGCTTGTGACAGATGATATTCAATCTGCAAATTATTTAACAGTCGTATACTATGATTCAGAATTCAAGGAATAGAAGATTTATAAGAAAGCTCTCCCAAGGTGGCATTTGCTTTCATAGTGTAGATGTCACCTTTTATTTAATAATATATATCTATACGACAAATACTGATTTTTCCAATAGTTATAGACATAAACTATACAGTATGATAATATAT
>Scrappy_p2__coassemble_2627_pt1 | contig 6588 bp, 6 predicted proteins | sample Scrappy_p2__metabat2_high_PE_016 | metagenome-assembled genome bin Scrappy_p2 | reverse complement strand
GATATATGCAGGCACAGGAAAAGGTTCATATCTTTCTCATACGCCGAAGAAACCCGCTCGTTAATGTCTTCGTATTGCTCATACGGTTTTTTCTCAGTATCACAAAATACTAATACCATTTCATATGAGCCATTTTGATAGCGGTCCTGATATCTTGCTGGAATATTTCCATTCCCATCTGCATTGTCAAGCGAAATCTCATACTTTTCGTTCCATACTCCCAAATCTTTTAACCTGCTAAGATAATCAAATTCTTCATCACCTTCACAAATAATACAAATCTTATCCTTATCAAGAAAAGCCGGTAATCTACTCTTCATCCGCAGCCGCTCCTTTCTTGTTTCCTTTTAGATCCAACAATGAATTGATTAATTCAGGATCTGGCAATGCTCCCAATGCTCCTTTTCTGTACTTTTCAATAATATCTGTTGTATCTCTAACACCTTGTTGAGCTGTAAAATCTGCTAAAGAGTACACATAGACACCATCCTGATCTTTATGAACAAACCAAATCTGCTCTTTTCTGAACATCTTTTTACAATCCATAAGATTTACATCGTGAACTGTAAATATCATCTGAGCACTTGTATTTAATTCATTGTTAAACATAGCTACAATTGCTCTTGTAAGTTTAAAATGAATACTACTGTCTAATTCATCGATTACAAGAATTCTTCCCTTTTCTAAACCTTCGACGATATAACTTGCTAAAGCTGCAATTTTTTTTGTTCCCGTAGAATCGAACATGAGACTTGGTACTGGTACCCCTTTATACGTTGAAACCAATCGAATCTGTTCCATGAATTTTTCTCTCATATTCAAAACTTCTTCGTCTGGTTTCTCATTTCCAGTCTTAATATTTAACTGAATCTGATCCATATCAACATATTCAAAATTATCCATATACAAATCAGCATTTTTTATGAAAGCTACAACCTTCTCCTGCATTCCATCTTTATTCTTCATCAAATCGATAGTTTTTTTCATAGGAATGTTATTCATATTGATAATATCGATTTTCTGAGCAAATTCTACTATAATGCCTTTTATTTTTGCCAAATGTTCAAACTTACTTGCATCAATAACGTAACAGAGAAGATTGTTTGATGACACCAATGGAATCATCAAAAGCATATTGTCATCGATACAGTAGTACTGCTGAGCTTTAGTGTCTTTCTCTAACCATAAAATATCTTTCTCATTACCATACTGATCTTTTAGTACTTCCCAAAACTTTTCATATAAAAACTCTTCTTTATCGACATCATATTTGAAATCATATGAAAATTTTCTTCCAGCTGCTAAAAAAGTAACTCCTAACTCACATACAGGATTCTTTGTAAATAGGTTTGGCATCAAATTGGGTTTCTTGTTTAAGAGAATTTGTTTTATAGCATTAATACATTTTACAAGACACGTTTTCCCTGCATTGTTTGGTCCATAAACACCAACTGTCTTCAAAATATTAAAATTATTCTCCTTGTGCACATTAGAAGAAAATTTCTTATTTCTCATATCTGCTTTCATTGAAAATATAATTTGCTCTTCAAAAGAAAAACAATTCTTTGCTCTTAATTCTATAATCATGATCTATTCCTCCATATATACGGTTCCGTATTATTATAATAACATATTTAATTTTTTATGCAAGTATTTTACATATTTTTTATGCATTATTTTTTCACAATAAATCAAATCGTTTTTATACGAATCAGAACACTCTAACATTTCTGTTATGATTGCTCCTATATTCAATCTATGCTAAAATAAACCCATCAAACTTCCCCGGAGGTGCCATATGGCTATTAGTTCTAACAACGTCCAAGTCTATACTACGCTCTCCAAAGAACTAGTCGCTGAGATTGATAAAGATGCGAAAAACAACTTCCGCACACGTTCCCAGCAGATCAACATGATTCTGACAGAGTATTATAAGATGAAAACTACAACTGATGATGAAAAAAGTAAAACACTGAATGTCCTAAGACCACAGGAAATATCAGTGTTTTCTTATGTTTTCCCTTAGCTATATGGCTCATGAGAACCATAAGTATTTCCAAAACTCAAATTGATTGCTACCGGCATCCCCAACTGTTGTGCTTTTCGAATCACATAATCAATTCCCTGCATCAATTCTGTTGTTCTTGGAAATCCGTCCTTTCGTGGACTTCCTAGTTTTACAATCACCAAACTACTTTCCGGCGCTACTCCTGCCAATTGCTTTCCCACACTATTATGACCATTTCCTGCAGCAATCCCAGCTACTGCGGTTCCATGACCTGAAGAATCTATACTTGGCACTATTTGCATTTGTTCTTCTCTCGTTTCTTTTTTTAACGCTTCGTTAATCTGCTCTTCAGTAAACTCCGTTCCAATAAAATACCCTTCTGGTGCTGTTCCTTCCACACTTTGATCCCACAGAGACAAAATTCTTGTAGCCCCATCTTCTTTTCTAAAATCTTCATTCGCATATTCAATCCCAGAATCTATTACAGCTACAATGACACCTTTTCCAAATAAAAATGGACGGGTGTTTTGTATTGCATCAATACAAGATACCCGTTTCCCATTCTCTAATTCAAAAAATAAACGCTTCGGCTTTTCAATATATTCAATCTGAGAAAATCCCGCTAATTTTTCTATCAAAGATTCTCTTACCGTTATAATTGCAAATTCATTTCGCAGCCTTACAACTTTCGCCGGAAGTCCCTCTATTTGCTCCAAATCTCCAGAATATTTCACAATCAAATCCCACTCGCGCTCAATCGGATCATATCCTACGTCCAGTTCCAAAGATTTTTCGCGCTCTTCTTCTGTCGCATCAAGCGCTAAATTTAACATATTTTCTATTTTTTGATTTTGCACAATTTACTCCTGATATGCTGCTAATTCTAAAGGTATAAAATATCCTTTTTCGTGTCTGCACACTGGACATACAGAAGGTGTTCTTTTGCCCTCATGAATATATCCGCAATTGGTACATACCCAGTTATTACTATCACACGCTTGATAATACTCTCCATTTTTTAGCATTTCAGCAATTTTTTCAAAACGTTTTCCATGTGTTTTTTCTATCTCTGCAATCTGGAAAAATGTAGATGCAACTTCTAAAAATCCTTCTCCTTTCGCAATTTCTCCAAAATTCTGATATACATCTTCATACTCTTCAAACTCATTGTGCTTTGCTGATTCTAAGAGTTGTTCAATACTCTCCCCTAAATCTACCGGAAAGCTTCCACAAATCTCAATATTTTCTCCCATCAACTCTTTTAAAAGATCATAGTAACGCTCCGCATGCGCCCTTTCTTGGTCAGCAGTATATTCAAAAATATCTGCAATGGAATATAACCCTTGTTTTCGCGCCTCTTCCGCTGCAAATGTATAGCGATTGCGCGCTTGACTCTCTCCAGCAAAAGCTTTCATAAGATTCTCTTTCGTTTTACTTTCTTTTAAATGAATAGCCATAACACACCCTCCTTTTTATAAAGTAGTATGATGTTATGGCTATAAAATATGCATGATTTAATTAAATCCTATAAATCTTCGTGCTACGACATAGACAAATGAAGAAATCTTACGTCCTGATTTCCCCGGAAGATTAATCGTTTGACCTAAAATTCCATATCGTATCTTCCAGTAAACTCCATACTGTCTTTTCTTCAAATATTTCCATAGTTCTTTCTTCTTCTCAAGGTTTTCTTCTTTCTTGGAACGAATGCAGAGAATCGATGAAACAGTCATCATAATTGCAAGATAATTGATCATATAATTACGCAACCGCTTATTTGGTATCTGCTTCATCTGATACATGTCAATCATTGTTTTTGTGACAAAAATCTGTTGATCCAATCTTCCAATCATTACCTTTTCATTTACTGACTGATCTTCTCGCCCAATGTAATATCGATAAAAGTTCACATCTAAATAATACATCTTTTTTACATAAGGCAATGGATAATACACGTAAATATTATCTACGTAAAAAGTATGCTTTGGCAATTCTAACTGATTTAGTTTTAATAATTCTGTTCTATAAATTACTGAATGCATTAAAATGTACTGAGAGATTCCAAAATGACCAGCATCTTTCCAACTAAATATTTCATTTTGTGGAAGAACATCCCGATAATGAATGACCTTTTTATGTTTTACTCCTACTTTTTCATAGACATAATTGGATACAAGCATGTCTACTTCCATATCATGTTCTTTCCAGCCATGCATCAACTCCAGAATCTTTTTCAAGGACTGTTCTTCTACCCAATCATCACTATCTACAACTTTAAAATATTTTCCAGAAGCATTTCGAAGTCCTGCATTAACAGCATCTCCATGCCCACCATTTTCCTTATCAATTACTTTTACAATCGTAGGATATTGAGATTCATATTCTTTTGCTATTTTCAATGTGTCATCTTTAGAACCGTCATTAACAATCAAAATCTCAACATCTTCGCCACCGATTAATATGGAATCTATCGCGCGAGACATATATTCTGCTGAATTGTAACACGGTATTGCAAATGATATATACTTCATAATTAACCTCCATCAACGGATAGTATAAAACATTTTGCATGAATTTCCAACCATGTTATCTTAATTTTCTCTTATTTTCATATGAAGATTATTATAAAATCAATTCCATTGTTCATAATTTGTTCACTTTTCTTTCAAAAATCTTTCATTTGTTTTACATTGTTTCTTCACGAATCTACACTATACTAATAGTATCAAATAAAAGAGAAACAGATGTAAATACATTTTGGAATAAACTTTTTCATAATACATGCCGGGAATCGTAGAAACGATTACCCGGCATCCTCCCTTTTATGGGGCCTGCTGAGATTCTCCAATCCAAATTTTCCCTTGTTCCACATGTATTTTATTTTCTTTTATAAAATTTTGAAAAATGTCATATCCTATGATATTAGTATTCTGTGTAATCAATTGCTTTATATCTCCAATTTTCTTCTCTTCATCTGTAAATTCATCATTCCACATTTTCTCCAAATACCTAATATTCATTTCAAAAGATTTCTTTTGAAATTCTCTTGCCTCTTCTTCTAATTTTTGATTCTCTTTGCATAAAGCACTATATGCCTCCCCTGCCTCTTTCCATTTCTCTGTCTCTTCAAATGCTATTGCACGATATTTCTCAAATTCCACTCTTAATTTTCTAGATAAACTCTCTCTTTGTGCTAAAATATCATCTTTCTCAGTAAAATTTAATATCTCAAAACTCTTTTCTCCCTGCTTAATTTCATTATAAACTCTCAGTAATGCAATAACTTCTTTGATTCCTCCCGTTACCTCTTTTACATACTCTTGGTTCAAATTTTCTCCTAGTATTTGTAGATCAGTTGCCGTTTTATCACCACTCATATATTCTGCTAATTTCAGAAAAAATTGAACTTTTTTTTCTTGAATATCTGCATTCTTTAAGCATAATACTGATTTCTTATAATCCTCTACTTCTAAAAAATAATCAATACCTGCCGTAGACAATATATCTTCTAATTCCTCTTTTTCTTTCGTTCTTTCATCTTCAGTCACAGGAACCTTATCTATTTTTGTATGCATTTTTTCAGTAGTTTTATCATCTTCTTTTGAAAATATATTCCCTCTTCCCAATCCCAATATACCTATAATTAAAAAAATGACTGCTATGATAACTCCTAGCTTTTTATTCCATTTCAGATTTTGCTTAAAATTAGAGTGAATTGTTAAAATATCTCTACATTGAATTTTAGGATTTGTTTCTAGACATCTTTTGACAAGTCGTTGAAGTTTAAATTCTTCTAATATCGTAAGTCTTGGCTTACATTGAATATGTGCCATAATATATTGAATGATTTTACCGAAACAATACACATCCACATTCTGTTCTACACTATTTATAGAAAAAAACTTATCTAAAGATCTTACATGATTGGACTCTTTATTAGCCATTAATGCGATTTGATTTTTTCTCATAACAACGATATTATACGGTGTTAATTTCCCATATTCTGGCATACCCTTTTGCCGATGGAAGAACACTAATTGTTGATATAATTCTTTAAGCCACTTATCTAAGACTTGTTTATCAATCTCCTGATGTTTGTTCACCCAATCATACAAAGTAATTCCTTCTACATAATCCAGCGATGCATGGCAACAGTCTCCTCTCTCTATAAATCGAATGATTTCATAACCTTCTTTCTTTGACAAATACATCCCTCCTGTTTTCTGTTACATTTAAAGTAAGGTTATAATATCTCTTCTCGTCCTATAAATCAATCTGTCTTTTTATACAAAATTTCTACCATCCTATTTTACGATATAAAATGATATCTCCATAAATTATTTCATATACTTTTTTATCTTAGAATCATTTTTTCTTTTATTTATTTTCATCTTAAAGAATTTTTTCTATGATCCACTTATCTTTTACTATGTCTTTTGGTGTAAATATTATAAATATTTTTTCATACAAAAAACGCAATCTCTATATAAAAGAGATTGCGTCCATTCAAGGCTTATCGCCTGTACGTGGGCGAGAAGATTCGAACTCCCGACCTTTTGGTCCGTAGCCAAACGCTCTAT
>Scrappy_p2__coassemble_2598_pt1 | contig 6652 bp, 4 predicted proteins | sample Scrappy_p2__metabat2_high_PE_016 | metagenome-assembled genome bin Scrappy_p2 | reverse complement strand
ATAATCTTCTCTAAAGAGCCATTCCCTTTCAATGCCTTAACTTAATGACATTGGCCTTTGACCGACGTTCTTTTTCTCTTCTGTTACAACATCAAGCGATAGATATTTTTCACATCTTCTTCCTGAAGTTCTACAAATCCTCCAATTGTTCCTGTTCTTGCATCTCCATAACATGCGTTATGAGCAAGTCTCTCTATATCTTCTTCCTTTGCCCCAAGTTCTTCAAAGTTTTTCGGCATACCAATGGATATCAAGAAGTTTCTCAACCGTTCAATACCTTCTTTTGCAGTCACTTCTGGATGTTCTTCATTCATTTCACATCCCCATACACGACAAGCCACCTGCACAAAGCGTTTCACATCATGATTCATGTTATATGTGAATACTGCTGGCATTGTAACTGCAAGGCCTGCTCCGTGAGCACAATCGTAGATTGCTGATAACTCGTGTTCTACATCATGGCTTGTCCAATCCTGTGTTCTTCCAACTCCACAGGAATTATTATGTGCCATCATTCCGGCCCACATAATGTTAGCTCTTGACTCATAATCCTCCGAATCAGCAACTGCTTTCGGACCTTCCTGAATCATAGTCAGCATCAAAGCCTCGATCATGCGATCCGTTACCTCTACGTCCTTCGTATTTGTCAAATATCTCTCATACAGATGTGCCAAAATATCGGTAATTCCACATGCCGTCTGATATGGTGGGAGTGTCTGTGTAAGCGCTGGATTCAAGATGGAGAATTTCGGTCTCCATGCCTCTCCACTTGCGCCTCTCTTATACATTCCATCTTCATATGTAATGACAGAATCTGGGGAACCTTCACTTCCCGCTGCGGAAATCGTTAAGATTGTTCCGATTGGTAACGCATAATCTACCTTCTTTCCTTGATAGAAATCCCAAAAATCGCCTTCATAGACTGCACCTGCTGCAATAGCTTTTGCAGAATCAATCGTACTTCCTCCACCGACTGCCAACACAAAGTCCACGTTTTCTCTTTGGCAAAGCTCAATTCCTTCATACACAAGACCACTTCTTGGATTCGGCTTTACCCCTCCAAGCTCAACATACGCAATATTCTTGGACTCCAAAGAAGCTTTCACCCTATCCAAAAGTCCACTCCTTACGACGGAACCTCCACCATAATGGATCAGCACCTTAGAGCCACCGAACTTTCTTACATATTCTCCGACTTCATTTTCCGTATCCTTTCCGAACACAAAATAAGTAGGAGCATAAAACGTAAAATTATCCATAAAATTATTCCTCCTCAAGAACTCTTTTCCCCATTATAGCACTTTCTCTTACTTTCGGATACCAACTATTTCACTTTATGGTATATATGATATTTTTCTTTGTCTACATAACAAAGCGGTACAAGTTTCTTTTGTTCCACATCCTTTTCTTCTAACGTCAACATCTCCTCTTCCTCTAACAAAACAGCCAGCACATACGGTCCGTATGCAAAAGCTCCTACCTCCGGACAATCCTTTGTAAATTCTATCCGAAGCTTACACGAAAAATAAATCTCCACTGTATCATCTGTCCATTCCTTTGAAAGAATATAATAACCCGCTTCATCGAAAGAAGTATCCCATGATTTTCCGTTTACCGTGACCTGCGCCTCTCCCTCGCACCAATACGGCTTACGTATTTTCAGTTTTATCTTACTTCCATTTCCTTTCATGCATAGTAATGCCCGTTGCGGCTCTTTTTCATCCATTATCTGCCTTATAAATAGACTCTTTTCTTCACACATAAGTTCAGAAGAAACGAAAAGATTGATATAGATGCTTTCTTCATCTTGAAAGTAGATTCCTTCCGTATATTTCATCTGACTTTCCATACCTGTTCCATGACAGCAAGAGTTTTCAAATAAAAATTCTCTCTGTCCTCCCGGATTCAACGGAAAGAAATACGTGCTCTCTCCCGTCAGCTCTTTGTCAAATGTTCCTGCCATATGATTCCAAACTGCACGCTCATAATAATCCATATAGGATGCCTTCGGTTCAAATTCATACAGTTCTTTTGTAAGCTTCAGCATATTGTAAGTCGCGCAAGATTCTGTCGTATCTTTTGTAAGCTTTCTTCCAATCAGATTCGGCGCAAGAAACATCTCGCTTTCTCCGGTCCCCCCATTGACATAAATATGGGATTCTGTAACTGCTTTCCAGAAAAACTGTGCAATATCATAATATCTTTTTTCTCCGGTCGCTTTAAAAATCTCCATACTTCCCAAAATCTGCGGAATATGCTGGTTCGCATGAAGTCTCTCTAACGCATCTTGTTTTTCTTCCATCGGCACAAATAATTTGTCGTTGTCAAACATTTTCGCACATTCCAAGTAACATGCCTCTCCGGAAATCTCATACAACCTCGCCATTGTTTCATTGATTCCGCCAAATTCTCCGGCAATATACATATTCCACATTGACGCACGATGTTCCGGTGTTAAACGTGACAAACGACGATACACCCATTTCCCACTTTTCAAAGCAATCTGAAGCGCCGTTTCGTTCCCTGCATATGTATAACAATCCAAAAGTCCTGCCAAGATTTTATGAAGCGTATAGTATGGTGCCCAAATCTCAGGATACTTAGCTCCTTGTTCCAAAAGATCAAATTGTTGTTCCGAATATGCTCCAATATATCCTTCCTGAAATCCTTCCTGCCCTTCAAACGCCTCTTGACACTCCGCCAATCCATTAATCATTGATTCAATCTTCTTCAACACTTCTTCATCTTTTGTTTCCCGATAACAAAGTGCAATCGCCGAAAGATAATGTCCTGTCGTATGTCCTCGCAAATTTCCATCCGGTGAATCCCAACCAGTCATAGCCGGCGCCTGCTTTGTATCCAAACCTGCCGCCTTGCGAAAATTATAGAGCATCTGATCTGCATTTATTGACTTTAGATATTCTATGTCTCGTTCCCGATTCTCCCAAAATACCGTTCCTGGAAGAAGTTTTACTTCTCCTTTTGTAAATCCACGAACCAGACGCTTCGTATCTTTTTTCGGTTCCTCGTACACTTCCGATACATTTATGATAAGCTTCGCACTTAACTCTGTTTCTTCTACTTTTCCCAAAATTTCATAAGTTCCTGCGTTTGAAAAACATACACGATTTCCACTTTCCCAACTCACCGGATAAGAAAGAATCTGTCCCTTTACTGTTTTTACAACCACAGATTGCGGAAGACTCATTTCCTTGCCCACACCACAGTTCCTTTGCAATGGAAATATTTCTACAATCTTTGTCTCATCTGGCTCTTCCAAAATATTTACTTCATATATCTTTTCTACTGCTTCATCTCCATACCGAAAAATACCGTGCAGAAGAACTTTACGGTCTCCAACGCCCCGTTTCGGTCTTGTAACCTTACCTTCCGGTGAAAGGAATCTCTCATGCTCTGATATCCATTCAATCGCAGAACCATTTGCCCCTTCTTTTGGAAGGTCTAAATCAAACTCCACCGTCTTCAAGTTCCCAAGATAAAGCTCCTCGATATCTTTCTCAATCCGTTGTAAATCGTAGTTCATGTTCTTCTTCCTCCTTCTCCGATTATTTTATCATGTTTTATCTCTTTTTCTCAATCTTTCTTTTCCAAATTACCATTTGCACATCTCTTTCTTATTCTCATACATACAATAATTTCTAGTAGATAATTAATACAACTACTTGCTTCGTATCCTTTGTTCTTTTATAAGACATAATGCTGTAACTGATGTCGCTTTCTCTTCTGCCTCCTCACCATACGCATATTCAATCTCCATATAAATCGTTGGATATTCATCAGAATCTATGAATTCTACATTTGCGAAATCATAATAGTATCCTTCTTCATCTTTCAAAAGCTGTGATTCATAAGTAAAAAACTTCTCTTGTACTTCATTCAGGTTAGTTGCTTGTTGATAAATTCTAAGCTTAGGATTCTCTTTTGGAATAAGATTATAACTTACTCCATCTTGCAAAGTAAATCTTACAATTGTTTCACCCTGATCAAATCGAAGCGCCGGAATATCTCCTTCCATATTTCCATTCACCTTGTCAAAAACCTTTTCTCTTTTCCTTTCTGAAAATGAATCATATTGTTGTTTGTCATAAGTATAAACAATTGCATCACTTGGCGTCTGATTTTGTAAATTCACATACATACGTGCCGCTGTCTCTGTTCTATTCCTCTTCTCATACGCTGTCGGTTGGTATGCATATTCCAACCGAATCCAAAATTGTATAAACCAAAGAATGGGAGTCAGAACAATAAGCGCCACTAATATTATGATTGTCCGTTTTGTTTTTCTCCTTCCCGCCACTGCACTGTCAAAGTCTTCCACCATTTTCGGTGTATCTTTAAGCAACTTATCTAGTGATATATCAAACTCTTCACTTATTGAAATCAATGTTTGAAGATCCGGATAACTTTTTTCATTTTCCCAATTGGAAACTGTCTGTCTTGTAACATGAAATCTTTTTCCAAACTGTTCTTGTGACAGATTATTTTCTTTTCGTATTTTCTGAATTTGTTTTCCGATTTCCATACACTCGTCCACCTTTCATTTAAATCCCACTCTCTTCTTTTGCTATCATCATACAATAGGTCTAGAAGAAAAAAAAGCAAATGATCTGTTTCTTCACCGAAAATGCACGCAAAGATTCTTTGACAGCAAAAAAGAACTGATATCATTCATCTTATGAACTTCATACCAGCTCTTTTCTTTAAATTTTTAAATTCTGTTAAATCAGTTTTTGAATTTCTTCCAACGAAAGACCGGAATACTCTGCTACCTTCTCTATCGGCATCTTATCACCTAGCATTTTCCGAGCTATCTCTACTGCTTTCTTACTTTCTCCTTGTTCTAATCCACGTTGTTCTCCTATCTTCTCTCCCTCACGCCTTCCGCTGGCAAGCATATGTCTGTGATCGCGGATTGCCTTTTGCCGCATCTCATATTCCCAACGCTTCTGTTCATCTGCACTCATCTCTTCTAATCTTCTGTATGCTTTATCGATGTATTTGTCTTGCTCTGCCAACATCTGCATCTCCTCCCTGTTCTTTGCACCAAAAAACTGCGCCCATCGCAGAAGCTCTGTCTCAGGATACTCATACTGTGCAAGCTTAGGAAGTTCTAGTATGTGAATCTCAAACTTATCCGTATACATCTCACGACTGGTATCTTCCCATATATGAAAACGGGAATAATATCGGTCATGCCGAAACAGATTGAAATTCAGAATTCCTACATGAATGCATTTCTTCAGACTATCGTAGTCCTCTCCTTGTTTGATCTGTTCTACATACATCTTGCTGAGATAGAATAAAGAACGTTCCTGCCAATAATCATAGGAAGTGGACTGCATCTCAATATTCATCCGCTCTCCATTATTCAAGCGGATATGAACATCTAGAATTCCATACTTCTCTTCCTTATGCTTCTTACGGAGTTGCTTCGGTAACAATTCAATCTCCTCGATTTCCTCCGGCGGCACACGAAGAATCGCTCCACAGAATCCTCTTAAAACCTCCCTATCCTCCATCAGTTCCTGAAAGCAAAAATCCACGCTTGGCAGCATGAGAAACGCTTGTTCTTGCTTCTGTTTTTTGGTCTCTTTTTTCGTCATACACATACGACTGCTCCTTTCCTTGTGCGGAAACTATGCAGTAATACATGTCTTTTTCTCTTCTGATACTTCCATTATAAAGAGAGAAAGTCATTTGTACAACTGCTTTTCCGCCCTATTTGCTTGTTCTCTTTGTTCGATTGAACTTTTTTCTGAAATATCTGACTGATTGGTCCTGAATGAATAGAAAACCCTAGAATGTCACCAGAAATTTTAGATGCATTAAGTATAATATAGCAATCTTGGAAAAGCAATAAACTGTTTATTAAATAATCTTTTTACAGCTTTTCCCGGCACAACAAAAACCCCAGAGACTTTCGCCTCTGGGGTAAATTTTGAGTAAATATTCTGTTTACAGACTATGATTACTCGATGATTGTAGCAACACGTCCTGAACCTACTGTACGTCCACCTTCACGGATAGCGAAACGTAATCCCTGTTCCATAGCAACTGGGTGAATAAGTTCGATTGTCATTTCTACGTTGTCACCAGGCATGCACATTTCTGTACCTTCTGGTAAGTTACAAACACCTGTAACGTCTGTTGTTCTGAAGTAGAACTGTGGTCTGTAGTTGTTGAAGAATGGTGTATGACGTCCACCTTCATCTTTTGTTAATACGTAAACCTGAGCTGTGAATTTTGTATGGCAGTTTACGCTACCTGGTTTAACAAGAACCTGTCCTCTTTCGATTTCTGTTCTCTGAACACCACGAAGAAGTGCACCAATGTTATCACCAGCCTGAGCTTCATCAAGAAGTTTACGGAACATCTCGATACCTGTAACAACAACTTTACGTGTTTCTTCTTTGATACCAACGATTTCAACTTCGTCAGAAACGTGAAGTGTACCACGCTCTACTCTACCTGTAGCAACTGTACCACGACCTGTGATAGAGAATACGTCTTCTACTGGCATAAGGAATGGTTTCTCTGTATCACGTTCTGGATCTGGGATGTAGCTATCAACAGCATCCATAAGTTCCATGATCTTGTCTCCCCATTCTCCGTTTGGATCTTCAAGAGCTTT
>Scrappy_p2__coassemble_2563_pt1 | contig 6721 bp, 6 predicted proteins | sample Scrappy_p2__metabat2_high_PE_016 | metagenome-assembled genome bin Scrappy_p2 | reverse complement strand
ACGATAGCATAATCAAAGTGTGTTTGGGGAGATAATAGAGTCATTCCGGAATTATACTCTACATCAATAATTGCACATGTTAGATAATTTACAAAAAAATTTAAAATAAACAGGGCATATTGCTTGAAAGTATGTCTCATAATATGATATCCTTCCTATATTGTAAAATTATTTACCATGATTGGTAAGGTAACACTGAGCTATTTGATATGCAAGAGAATATCCGATATTATAAGAAGCAATTTTTAATACATTTACCGGTTTTTGTGTGTTGCCAAAAATAATTCATATCATGTAAGTCATCTTGCCAACCAACATAGCGGAATTCAGGGTATTCATTTTTAAAGTCATTAGCTAGATATTCAGCAAGTTCATCTATTTTATCGGAAGAAGAATTAGCTGATTGTTGTTTCCCTGTTTCGATGTCTGCAGCTTTTACATTAATTACTCCATTTGGTGAAATGAGTATAAGAGCCACCAATGATATACAAGTTCCTTGTTTCAACGGAGTTTTCCATGTTCTTTTCATAATTATTTTTACCGTCCTTTTCTTTTGATACCTCTATCATAACTGATATCTCCCGAAAATAAAAAAGAAGAAATCTAAAGAAATCTAAAGTTTTCCTATCATTTATTCTATATTTGTATGGTTACTCATGGTACAATATGTACGAAGTGCATATTGTGCCATTGCGCATATTGCGATTTCTGCGGAACGGCAGAAAGTCGCTGCGCATCTGCCGGAGGCGCCGTGACCGCTCTACGGTCATGGTACAATGAGCACATGAAGAAACAGAAAGGACGGGAATCCGATGGAACGATATAAAATTTTAGTGGTGGATGATGAGGAAGAGATCCGTTCTGCCGTAACAGAGCTTTTGGAACATGAGAATTATGAAGTCGTCAGTGCTGCAAATGGGAATCGGGCGTTGGAAAAGGTAGACGATACTTTTGACTTGATCATATTGGACGTGATGATGTCGGATAAGGATGGAATCAGTACGTGCATTGACATAAGGAAAAAATATGTGATTCCGATTTTATTCTTGACGGCAAAAAATACGGAATATGATAAATGTGTCGGTTTTTCGGTAGGAGGAGACGATTATCTGGAAAAACCATTTTCTAAAATTGAACTTTTGGCAAGAGTGTCTTCTTTGCTTCGGAGATATCGGGTATACCAGCAGAAAAGTCCTGCAAAAACTGATAGATTTATTCGGAGAAAGGATTTGAAAATCGATCAAGAAAGTACAAGGGTTTTTAAAGGAGAGAACGAGATTTTCCTTACGAATACGGAGTATAAATTGTTATTGCTGCTCGTAAAGAATCCGAACAAAATTTTTACATTGGAGATGATTTATGAGCAAGTATGGCAAGAGACATATGATTATTCTGTCAACGCTTCGATCATGGTACATATTCGGAATTTGCGGAAAAAATTAGGCGATACAATCCAAGGAGGAAAATATATCAAAAATATTTGGGGACGGGGGTACTGTATAGAAGATGAAGAAAAGTAAAAAATCTCTAACAAAAGAATTGTTGATACTATGTGTGCTGGCGTTTGGAATTGCGTTTCTTTTTTACCAGATAGCAACTGCTTTTGGTGTGCAGTATATTTCCGAACGATACAATACGGCGTATCATATTGAAATATTAGAGAAGAAATATGCAAAAGAATTACAGGTGTATGTAGATGAAAATCAGGTAAAATTGAATGATTTAGAAAAAATTGATGCGTGGGCATTAGAACAGACAGATGTGTACTTGAAATTGTTCTATAAAGGAAATCTATTCTACGATACGCTATATGGTGCGATGCGTTATGAGAAGCTTCCAAAAGAAGAGGCAGGATTATATGAGGAGATGAAATTCTATCGGATTCAGTTACAGGATGGAACAGTAGAAGCATTGCTATTTGGATATGATTACCGGGTGGAAAGTTATGTAAGATTTGCCATATTAATTGTATCGTTTCTTTTGTTTTTTGTTGTCTTTATTCTGGGAATACGAAAAAAGATCAGCTACCTTGTGATGATCAGCGAGCAGGTAGATCGAGTGACGGAAAATTTAGAACATGAAGTGAGCGTGCAAGGTGAGGATGAGATCGCCAATGTGGCGCAGAAGATTAACGACCTTCGAGCATCTGTGATTGAGAAAATGGAGCGGGAAAAGGAAGCGTACGATGCCAATATGCATTTGGTTACGACCTTATCTCATGATATTAAGACTCCTCTAACTTCTGTAATTGCCTATTTAGAGCTGGCGAGGGAAAAGCTAAAAGGGGAAGAAGAGATTTCTCGCTATCTGATGATTGCGTTTGATAAAGCGATGCATTTGAAAAAACAGACGAATGATTTGTTTGAACACTTTTTGTTACATTCTAATACGATGAAAATAGCGTTTGAGGAAGTGAACGGAAATGAATTGATCGTTCAAATGTTGGAAGAGAATTTGTTTGATCTAGAAGCAAAAGGTGTGGTTGTAAATCGAAAGATTTCGGATATCACATCTACGTTGCATGTGAACGTACATTTAATCTATCGTGTATTTGAAAATTTATTTTCTAATATCAATAAGTATGCGGATTTTACGAAGGAAATAGAAGTGGAGTATTATCTGAAAGAGGAGAAGCTGATTGTTTCGGTGAAAAACAAGAAAAAGCAGGAAAGAAATGTGTCCTGTCCATCTACAAAGATTGGACTTAATAATTGCAAGGCAATCATGGAAAAACACGGAGGACGATTGGAAATAGAAGAGACAGAAGAAAGTTTTAGAATCACCTTATATTTCCCTGTGAATTTTTTACCGAAACTTGCATGAAAAAAATGAATTTTGTATAATAAAAAGATAACAGAGGCTACGTGGGAGGCAGAAGATGAAAGCAGTACGTGTGAGAAATCTAATCATTGGAGAGGGAAGACCTAAGATCTGTGTTCCGATTGTCGGAAGAACAAAGGCAGAGATTATAGAACAGACAAAGCTTTGCTTGTCTGCAGAAGCAGATATGGTGGAGTGGCGCGCAGACTGGTTCGAACAAGTGGAGGATTCTGATGCAGTGCAGGAAATGCTGATTACGTTGAGAAATATCGTAAAAGAAATGCCTGTTCTTTTTACATTTCGTACGAAAAACGAGGGTGGAGAGAAAGAGATAGAACCGGCACAGTATTTGACGCTTCTTCAGGAAACGATTCGAACCGGAATGGTGGATCTTGTAGATGTAGAAGTATACTTGAATGAGAATGTTTCAAAAGAAATCATAAAGTTTGCACACGAGCATTGTGTAAAGGTTATCGCTTCCAATCATGATTTTGAAGGGACGCCGTCAAAGGAAGAGATCATTCATAGACTTTGCTATATGCAGGAACTGCATGCGGATATTTTGAAGATTGCAGTCATGCCGAAGAACAGACAAGATGTTCTAACATTATTAGCTGCAACCGAAGAGATGGAGCGAAAGGATGCAAAGAGCCCTCTTGTGACAATGTCGATGGGGGGACTTGGGGTGATCAGCCGATGTTCCGGTGAGATTTTTGGCTCTTCGATTACATTTGGAGCGGCGGAAAAAGCATCTGCACCTGGACAACTGGAAGTCTCAGAATTGAAAAAAATTCTTGACACCATTCACAAGGCGTTATAAACTTTAATTGTTTAAAGTGATGATGTACGAGCGCGAAGGAAAAGAGGGGACAACATGGAATTAGCAATACAGTTAGCAGAGCATACAAGTAACATTTATATAGAAAGAGACGCAAGACTGCACTTAAAAGAGTATCTAAATCTCAATTGTAAAGTGATGATCATTACTGACAAAGGTGTTCCGGCACAGTATCATCAAGAGATTATGAAGCAATGCGAAAACGGATATCTCTATGTGGCGGAGCAGGGAGAAGGAACGAAAAGCTTTCGAGTTTATGAAGATATTATCAACAGACTTTTAGAATTGAACTTTTCAAGAAAAGACTTTGTTATAGCGCTGGGCGGCGGTGTGATCGGCGATTTGAGCGGTTTTGTGGCAGGAACGTATAAGCGTGGAATGCGTTTCGCTTCGATTCCGACAACGACGCTTTCTCAGATTGACTCCAGTATCGGAGGCAAGGTGGCGGTCAATGTCGGAGAAGTGAAAAATGTTGTCGGAACCTTTTACCACCCGGAGGTGGTGGTAATTGATTTGAATACAGTAAAAACATTGACAAAGAGACATTATCATAACGGGCTTGTGGAAGCGGTAAAAGCAGGGCTCATTGCGGACCGGGAACTGTTCGAGCTGTTTGAACGAGCAGATGATCTTGAGGAGCATTTAGAAGAGATCATTATTAGAGCTTTGAAAGTAAAGAAAGCTGTTGTAGAGCAAGATGAAAAAGAAGAACATCTTCGGAAGATTTTGAACTTCGGACATACGATCGGACATGCGATCGAGAGTATTTATCATTTGGAAGGCTATTATCATGGGGAATGTGTTGGCATGGGAATGATGAAGATTCTGGAAGATGAGGAAATCAAAGAAAGACTGCGAAAAGTGCTTTTAAAACTTGAAGTGCCGCTGGAAGCAGAGTATGATGTGGATGAAGTGATTGATTTTATCAAAAAGGATAAAAAAGCCAATGGAGACTATGTAACCATTGTGCAAGTAGAGAAAATTGGGGAAGCAAAACTAATCCCCGTAGAGATAGAGAGTTTGAGAGGAAAGACATTATGATTATTACATGCAAGAAAAACGCGCCACAGGAAGAAGTAGAGAAAATTGTAAAAAGTTTTGAAGGTCAGGGACTGGAAGTAAACTTGATCCAAGGTGCAAATTATAACGTATTTGGTATAGTAGGAGATACAACGATTGTAGATGAACGCAAGATCCGCGTAAATCAATGGATTGAAGATGTAACAAGAATCGGAGCGCCGTATAAGAAAGCGAATCGCCTGTTTCATCCGGAAGACAGCGTCATTGACGTTGCCGGAATCAAAGTAGGCGGAAAAGAAAAGATCGTAGTGATTGGCGGTCCATGTTCCGTGGAAGGAAAAGAGCAGATCTGCCATTTGGCAGAAGAAGTGAAGGAAGCGGGAGCATGTATGCTTCGCGGAGGCGCTTATAAACCACGTACTTCACCATATGCCTTCCAAGGACTTGGAACAGAGGGCATTGAGGCAATGGTTGAGGCAAGAAGGAGAACGGGACTCCCGATCGTATCGGAGATCATGAGCATTGATAAAGTAGACGAGTTCGTGGAAAACGTAGACTTAATTCAAGTCGGTGCAAGAAATATGCAGAATTTCGATCTGTTAAAAGCGCTTGGCAAGATCGATAAGCCGATTCTTTTGAAGAGAGGACTTTCTAACACGATTGAGGAATGGCTGATGTCTGCGGAATATATCATGGCAGGAGGCAATGAGAACGTTATCCTCTGTGAACGAGGCATCCGTACTTTTGAAAAATATACAAGAAATACATTGGATTTAAGCGTTGTGCCGATCATCAAACGCAAGAGCCATCTCCCGATCATTATCGATCCTTCTCATGCAACGGGAGATTGGGAATTGGTAGAATCTATGTCATTGGCAGCCATTGCAGCAGGTGCAGACGGATTGATTGTAGAAGTACACGACAATCCGGAATCTGCATGGAGTGATGGAGCGCAGTCATTAAAACCGGAGAGATTCAAAACGATGATTGAAAAAGGAAGAGTGATTGCGGAAGTTGTAGGACGTGGCATGTAAAACAAGGAGAAGAAATTATGATTATAACGATTAAAAAAGGAGCTCCTGATGAGGAAGTCAGACAATTGGTTCAATCATTTCAGGAAAGTGGATTCGAAGTCAACGATTCTCAAGGTACCGATTACCATATCTTGGGATTGATCGGCGATACGACCAGTCTTGATGAAAGGATCGTTGCAGCGAATCCGTTGATCTCCGGTGTTACGAGAATCGCAGCTCCATATAAGAAAGCGAACCGGATGTTTCACCCGGATGATACGATTGTAAATATTGACGGAGTGAGGATTGGCGGTCAAGAGAAGATTGCCATGATCGGGGGTCCATGTTCAGTAGAAAGTGAAGAACAGATTGTAAGAATTGCAAAAGAAGTAAAAGCGGCAGGTGGCACGATGCTTCGAGGAGGCGCTTACAAGCCTCGTACCTCTCCATATGCATTCCAAGGATTGGAGACAGAAGGAATCGAAGCATTATTGAAAGCAAAAGAGGAGACAGGACTCCCAATTGTAAGCGAACTGATGGATGCGGAGCATATTCCGGAGTTTATAGAGAATGTAGATTTGATTCAGATTGGTGCGAGAAATATGCAGAATTTCTCTCTCCTTAAAGAACTGGGTAAGATTCAGAAACCAATTCTTCTAAAGAGAGGACTTTCCAACACGATTGAAGAGTGGATTATGTCCGCAGAGTATATCATGGCGGGAGGCAATGAAAATGTTATTCTCTGTGAACGAGGCATTCGTACTTTTGAAAAATATACAAGAAACACGTTGGATTTGAGTGTGATTCCGATTATTAAAGAGAAGACACACTTACCGATCATCATTGACCCGTCACATGCAACCGGAAACTGGAAGTGGGTAGAATCTATGTCACTTGCCGCAATCGCAGCAGGAGTGGATGGGCTGATTATTGAAGTGCATGATACGCCGGATAAGGCTTGGAGTGACGGAGCACAGTCTTTGAAACCAGAGAAATTCAAATCTATTATTGAAAAAGGAAGAGTGGTTGC
>Scrappy_p2__coassemble_2286_pt1 | contig 7471 bp, 7 predicted proteins | sample Scrappy_p2__metabat2_high_PE_016 | metagenome-assembled genome bin Scrappy_p2 | reverse complement strand
AGAAAAAGATAGCATTATGCCATGAGAAAATAACAAATACCAGAAAAGATTATCTGCACAAAATGTCAAATGAGATTATCAGCGAAAACCAAGTGATAGTTTCGGAAAATTTACAGATAAAAAACATGGTAAAAAATCATCATCTGGCAAAATCTATAAGTGATGTAGCATGGTATGAGCTGACAAGGCAGTTAGAATATAAAGCAAAGTGGAATGGAAGAGAATACATCAAAATAGATACCTTCTATGCCAGCAGTCAGTTGTGTTCCACTTGCGGATTCCAAAATACAGAGACGAAAAATCTGTCAGTAAGGGAATGGGTATGTCCTGTTTGTGGTACAAAGCATGATAGGGATATCAATGCGGCGAAGAACACACTGGAAGAAGGATTAAGACAAATAGCATAAAAGGAATAACAATATAGGGCAGGGACTGCCCAAATTAACGCCTGTGGAGATAGTAGGTTACGAGGTCTGCGAAGCAGGAAGCTCATTGGCTTTAGGTAATGGGTAGTTCACGACACTAAATTACAGCTCGAAGGATCAGCCGCTGATCTATGCGAACGAGTATTTTAATACCTCAATCATCAAGTTCAATCTGATACGTCAAAAGAAGATTAGATACTAAAACACGAAGTCAATAACTATTTAGAAAAATATCTAAATAGCTATTGACTTTTTTATAGTTTATGGTATAGTAAAAACAACCTATTTAGAAAACTTTCTAAATAGTAGAAGAAAGGAGTGGTAAAGTGAGCTTTGGTACAACATTTAAAGCATTATCGGACCCGGTTCGAAGAGAAATACTAGTAATGTTAAAAGATGGGCGAATGTCGGCAGGTGAAATTGCAGACCATTTTGATATGACAAATGCAACGGTTTCCTATCATTTAAGCGTACTAAAAAAGGCGGATTTGGTGTGGGAAACAAAAGAGAAAAATTATATTTATTATAATTTGAACACTTCTGTAGTGGAAGAAATCATGTTATGGCTTAGTGAGCTAAAGGGAGGAAAAGATGATGAAAGAGTATAGAAAGAGAATGATGATTACGAGTCTGGTTACGATTCTACCGATGTTTGTAGGGCTTTTGCTGTGGAATAAGCTTCCCGATACAATGGCTACTCACTTCGGAAGCGATAACACGCCGAACGGATGGAGCAGCAAGACATTTGCAGTAATCGGTTTGCCATTGTTTTTACTGTTATTGCATTGGTTTTCTGTTGGAGTTACATTAAATGATCCGAAGAAAAAGAACATTGGGAAAATGATGTTTACGGTTGTATTCTGGATTATACCGATCGTTTCGTTATTTGCAAATGGAGCAACCCTTCTTTATGCGCTTGGTTGGAAGGTGGATATCAGTCTGATTATCAGTATTTTAGTTGGTTTCGTATTTATTCTGTTAGGGAATTATTTATCAAAAAACCGACAGAATTATACAGTAGGAATCAAACTGCCGTGGACGTTAAGCAGTGAAGAGAATTGGGATAAAACACATCGCATGGCGTCAAAGCTTTGGGTGGTTGGAGGTATTCTCATTATCGCAAATGGATTCATCCGCAATACAGTCCTGCTGCTCTTTGTGTTGATAATACTAATCGTTGTACCGACGGCATATTCATTTTTCTTGTATCGCAAACAAAAATAAAACAATAGAATGAGAGGATGTGGGGATTCATTCCACATCCTTTTTGAATTTTGAATTATAGAAATTCCTTCGAATTTTTCTTCCCAAATCGTGCAATGAAATGTATAATGATTACGTATGAATATGAAGGAGAGAATAAGTATGATGAAAAATATGACGGAAGGAAAACCATATAAGTTAATCCTAACGTTTATGATTCCTGTTTTGTTTGGGGGATTGTTTCAAAATTTCTATAATATTGTAGATTCAATGATCGTGGGAAGATATATTGGCGTAGAGGCTCTTGCATCTGTAGGAAGCACCACGTATCTTATCTTTTTTGTAAACGGCTGGATTATGGGAATGACAAGTGGATTTTCTATCTTAATTTCTCAAAGATACGGAGCAAAAGATGAGAAGGGATTGAAACATTACGTAGCGATGTCTGTATGGCTATGTGCAATCATGTCAGTTGTATTAACAATCGCGCTTTTGTTGAGTAATGAAAAGCTTCTTCATATGGTAAATACACCGGAAAATATATTTGACATGACAAAAGGATATATGGTGATCATTTTTGCCGGAATACCGGTTACGATTCTCTATAATATGCTTTCATCGATTGCACGTGCGTTGGGAGACAGTAAAACTCCACTGTACTTTTTGATCATATCTTCGGTGTTAAATGTAGTATTGGATTTATTTTTTGTTGCTGTTTTACATTTTGGGGTTGAAGGAGCGGCATTGGCAACAGTTCTTTCACAATGTGTGGCAGCAGTGTTATGCCTTTTGTATGTATGGAAAAAATATAAAATCATACATTTTCAAAAAGAACACATCTCTTGGAATAGACAAAGTGTTTGGAATTTAATGCAAATGGGCGTTCCGATGGGACTTCAATTTTCGATTACAGCAATTGGTGGATTGATTGTACAATCTTCGTTAAATATGCTGGGGGCTACATATATTGCGGCGTATTCTGCGGCAAATAAAATACAGAATGTAATTTTGCAGGCATTTCCATCGCTGGGAAGTGCAATCGCCACTTATGTCGGTCAGAATTATGGAGCCGGCAGAGTTGACCGAATCAGGCAAGGCGTTAAAACGAGTGTGATACTTTGCGGAATATATAGTGTGATTATCATGGTAGCGGCATATTTCTTCCTTGCGCCTGCAGTACAGATTTTTGTAGAAGATCCAACAGGACAGATTCAGGAGATTTCAAGACAAATGTTTCGGATTTGCCTATGGTTTTATTTTCCTCTTGGATTGATCTTCATTTACAGAAATGCATTGCAAGGCTTGGGAAATGGTATCGTTCCGATGCTTGGAGGCGTGTTCGAGCTTTTGGCAAGAGCGGCTGCGATTGCAGTATTATTCCAACCGCTACAGTTTGTCGGGATCTGCATTACAGATCCGGCAGCCTGGGTAAGCGCGTTGATTCCGTTGATACCATATTATTATTGGTTTACACACAGAAAGCTAAAGAATGAATCGAGGTGTTAGAATGCAGGATAAGAATACGTTTTTGAAAGAATATAACATAGAAGAGAAAGAGTTCGAAGAAGCACATATTGCATGGGAAGAAATTGAAAAAATATATGAAAATTATACACAGATGGAAGAGAAGCTACGAAGTATAGGAAAAGATTTTGTGGACGAATATTTATATGATATTGAACGAGCCGGAATTCATTCCTATCGATATCGAATAAAAGAACCGGGACATTTGATCGAAAAAATTATCCGTAAAAGAAGAGAGAATCTTTCAAAGTTTGATAAGATAGATTATACAAACTATTATAAATACTGTACGGATTTGATCGGAATTCGTGTGTTTTTCTTATATCGGGAAGATTGGATTTACTTTCATAAGTATATTACAAGCGTATTTGAAAACAATCCTCAACTCTATGTGGAAGATCGTTTGAATGATTTTGATGAAGACAGCAGTCATTTTTATATTGCAGAAAGACCAAAAGTATATAAGCGATCCGGCGATAGTAAAATTTATGATGAAAATTTAATCGATATAAGGTCAGGAGGGATTTACCGTTCACTCCATTATATTATAAAATATAAAGGATATTATGTTGAGATTCAGGGAAGAACACTTTTTGAAGAAGGATGGAGTGAAATCGATCACGATATTGTCTATCCATATTTTCAAAATGATGCTGATCTGAAGGATTTTTCAGGTCTGCTAAATCGATTATCAGGAATGGCAGATGAGATGAGTTCTTATTTCCGAAGAATCAAACAGAAGAAGGAGGAGACGGAATGGAAGGAATAAGAATCCTGAAAGGAGATTTCATTTACAGTAAATCTCAAACGGAATTAGAGATGATAAAAGATGGATTTCTTCTTGCAAATGAAAAAGAAATTATTGGCCTATATACAGAATTACCGAAAGAATATAAGGAAGAAAGGATTGAGGATTATACCGGGAAATTGATCATACCCGGATTTACAGATTTGCATGTGCATGCTCCGCAGTATACATTCCGTGGATTGGGAATGAATATGGAATTGATTCCGTGGTTAAATACGTATACATTTCCGGCTGAGGCAAAATATGCAGATGTGAATTACGCGAAAAAGACATATCCTCGTTTTGTCGAAGATCTGAAAAACAGTACAACTACAAGAGCAGGCATCTTTGGGACAATCCATGTAGAGAGTACAAAATACTTGATGGATCTCATAGAAGAATCCGGTGTGGTTGCAGGAGTAGGTAAGGTAAATATGGATCGCAATTCTCCGGAAAATCTTTGTGAAGGAACAGAAGAATCATTGGAAAATACAAGACGATGGCTTTCTGAGATTGAAGGAAGATATGACAGAGTTTTTCCGATATTGACACCAAGATTTATACCAAGCTGCAGTGATCGGGCGATGGAAGGGCTGGAAACAATTTGCCGGGAAACAGGACTTCCTGTGCAGTCCCATTTGTCAGAAAATATTTCTGAAATCGATTGGGTACAAGAACTACACCCGGATACATCTTGCTATGCGGAAGCTTATGATAAGTATGGTTTGTGCGGTTCTATGTCAAAGACAATTATGGCACATTGCGTACATTCGGATCGTAGTGAAAAGGAAATGGAACTTTTGAAAAAGAATCAAGTATGGGTAGCGCATTGTCCGGAATCCAATATGAACTTGGCAAGCGGAGTAGCGCCTATAAAGAAGATGATGAAAGAAAATGTTCGTATTGGTATAGGGACTGATATAGCAGCCGGATCAAAGCTTTCTATGTTTTCAGCGATGGCAGATGCGATCAAAGCGTCAAAGCTTCGCTGGGTATATGTAGATAAGGAGGAAAGTCCGCTGACGGTATCGGAGGTATTCTATCTTGCGACAGTAGGTGGTGGAAGCTTTTTTGGAAAAGCAGGTTCTTTTGAAAAAGGATATGAATTCGATGCTGTTGTTATAGATGACAGTAATTTATCTGATACAGAGATGTCATTATATGAAAGGCTGGAACGATTGATTTATATGGCGGAAGAGAGCCGTATCATAAGAAAATATGTCAGAGGACAACAAGTAATATAAGCGAGAGGCCGGAGTGTAACTCCGGCCTCTATTACTATGCACGATATCGGTTAAAGCATGCGAAAATTTCCTGCGTGCGAGGAAGTGCAAAACCGCATGAAACATATGAAGTGTCAAGGACAGAGGAGAGTCCTCTGTTTTTTATTTGTGTTTCTAATTGTGCAACCACATCATGGAGCGTCCTGTCGGTAAGGTTATGCTGCAATACATATTTTAAAAGCTGTGCAAGAAAAGCTGTTTGCTCATGGTCTGCAATTTGTTCTACATAACGTAAATCTACGGTCTGCCGGTCGATTACAAACGCATCTTTTCCTAATGTTTTTGTTTTTATGCGTTCAAAAGAGTGAGCGTGCTGCTTGCCTTTTTGTGTAGTGATTTTCCGGTCAAACTTAGGAAGATGATAATCCGGTGCGGATAAAGACGGAGCTTTTTGTGTGCGGCAGGCTGCTTTTACAGTTGGAGTGATATCTAAAGTCTGATAACAGTCCATTTGTAAAATTGTATCAGCAGCATGAAAATACGCTCCCGAGCTTCCGGCAACAAGTATAGTGGAAATTCCCGTTTTTTCATACAAATCCCGTACTCTTTCCAAGAATGGAGTGATGGGTTCTTTATCTCTTGTAATAATCTGTTGCATGAAATCATCGCGCACCATGAAGTTTGTGGCAGTAGTATCTTCGTCTATAAGGAAAACATTACTATTTGCTTCGATTCCTTCTATGAGATTGGTTGCTTGCGAGGTACTTCCGCTTGCGTTTTCTGTTGAAAATGAGTGCGTATCTTTTTTGTTTGGCAAGTCATTGATAAAAAGAGAAATATCTACATTTTTGACACAACGACCGTCTTCGGCCCGAAGTTTTAGAGCAGTATTATCAGTAATCACATACTCACGTCCGTCTCCTGCAATATGGTTATATACACCGGACTCCAAAGCATTTAGAAGCGTAGATTTTCCGTGATAACCGCCACCGACGATCAAAGTAATTCCTTTTTGAATTCCCATACCGGTGATCTTTCCCTTGTGAGGAAGAAGAAGTTCAACGGATAACGAATCCGGGGAAATAAAAGGAATACTGTTTTTCAAAGGCCGATTTGATATACCGGATTCTCTAGGAAGAACAGAACCATTCGCAACAAAACATACAAGACCAAGTTCTGTTAATTTTTTGCGAATATACATTTGATCTTCAGCGAGAAAGATGACTGATTCTACTTCTTTTTTATTGAGATTCTGATAGTAGAACACGTTATTCACACAGTTTGGCAGAAAATCGAAGAGAATTTTTTCTAATTCTGGTGCATTGATTGTTCTTCCGTTTGCAGGAAATCCTACTTCAAAGCGTACAATAATCTTTGTCTGTGTAATTTCACATGCCGTTCGTTCCAGAATTTCCTGTTCAGGGTGACTCGTTGAAAGTAACCCGCTTTTTCCGGATCCTTTTGATTTGAAATTATATTGAGACAGCTGATTATAAAATTTCCGTGTAAGGAAATCTTGAAGAGCAATGCGCTTTTCGTAACAATCGTAATAAGAGGCTGGAAAACCAGCTGCTTGTAACGGAATTTGAACACTTACGTTAGAGGGAGAAGCAAAAGGATCTCCTTGTACGTGATCGATGGAAAGTTTATAGGTTTTAAAGTGATATGTACCCCGCAAAGATTTGTATGCGGGATAACTTTTGCGGTGAATGGCTGATAAAAGTTGTTTTAAATTTTCCATAGGAAACCTCCGGTATATATTTGAATTTATAAAAAGATATAATGCGAATCCAGTTATTTTGCTCATATACTATAGTATAAAAAAATATTTTTTCAAACTCAAGAGAAAAAACTAAGAACTTCTTAAGAATTTATCGAGAGAAAACAGAAAAACAGCATCTCCATTTTTGATAGAATGACTATCAGATGGAGGTGCTTATTTTATGAGAAGTGGAATAAAAAGCAGAAGATGTTATAGGAAAAGATATAAACGAAAAAACAGAGCATTCAAAAATATAGTGATTATGGGAATGAGTTTGTGCATCGTATTTGTATCTGCAAAGATTGTTGGAAATAAAATTCCGTTCATTGGTATGTTCGTGAATTCCCCGTCCTTGGTGTTAGAAGGAGAAGAGATTAGTTTTATTATCAGAATACCAAAAGAAATATAAGAAAGGCGGAGGTCTGTATGGCTTCCGCCGTTTGATAGATGAAACTATTGACATATTAGTGTAAAATAATGTAAGGTAAATTTCAGAATGTAATATAAAACAGGAGATTATAAATGAATATTTTAAATATAGAACATG
>Scrappy_p2__coassemble_2001_pt1 | contig 8570 bp, 7 predicted proteins | sample Scrappy_p2__metabat2_high_PE_016 | metagenome-assembled genome bin Scrappy_p2 | reverse complement strand
CACACCCAGGATTCCAAGCAGTATCCCATGATAAAAGTTCTCCTTACTTGCTTTTTTCACAAACGTATCCCGGATACTGATGGTCTTTTTCAGGTAGCTTTCAAAAATATCTTCAACCTTCTTTTCCTCTCCGTTTTTCAGCGCCTCACAAAATCTGCCAAGCATATCCCCGTCTTTTGCAACACTTTCTTTGAAATATTCCATAATTTGGGTTTTAAAAATATCTCGAATTTCTAGATTTGGTATCACAAGTTTATATCTCTTTGCATCAACCCTTCCACGCTGTGTTAAATATCCCGTCATAAATAAAAGACTCCAGACGTTTTCTAAAGACTGATACATTTCCGGATAGATAAGTTCCTGATGAATTTCTTTGGTAATTTCCTCACCGGCAAGCAGATTTTCAATCTCACGTTTGGTTGTAACATTGTCAGACATTTGAATAAATTTTTTAACAGCATCATTACTGCTGGTATTGATCCAATAATTTTCTGGAAAAGAATCTGCATGATCTTTTACTTTATCACAGTAGTTCAATACATCCCAGGGACAATATACTTCTGTACTGCCAAAACAATATCCATCATACCAGCTTTTGATTTCTTCATAATGATCTTCAATTTCATAATACTTCAGCATTTCTTTTACTTCCGTATCTGTAAAACCAAAATATTCATCATAACGTTCATCTGTGATCGATAATACTTTCAGATTATTCAGACCAGTAAAGATACTTTCTTTTGAAATACGCATACACCCAGTCATCACTGCAAATTTCAGGCTGTTGTTTGTTTTTAAAACCTGTTCCAACAGATTTCGTATCAAAAATACCATCTGATCATAATATCCATTTTCAAATGCTTTTGCTAACGGAACATCATACTCATCAATCAGAAGAATTACTTTTGAGTCGTAATGTTTCTCCAAAAGTTCCGACAAAGTTTTTAAACTCAAAAAAAGCGTGGCCTCATCCATATCTTTATCAAGGAGTGCTCGATAATCCTCTTTCTCATCATCATCTAATTTATCGCTTGTTTTGAGGACTTTTGCTTTTTTTGCAGCACCTTTTATTGTTTCAACCGTTAATCGAAATGCGGTATCATATGATCCAGCGTTAATTCCTTTTAATGATACAAAAATAACAGGATACCTTCCCATATATTCTTCAGACAACTCTGTATCCTTCGATATCTTCAAACCTTCAAAAATACTTTTATCTCCTTCTATGGAAAAAAAGTGCTCTAGCATACTCATATTTAAGGTTTTCCCGAAACGTCTTGGTCTAGTAAAAAGATTTACCATTCCACCGTTACGGATCAGTTCTGAAATCAGCCCCGTCTTATCCACATAATAATAGTTATCGTTAATAATCTGCTCAAAATTTTCCAATCCTACCGGAAGGCGTTTCTTTTCTTCACCCATGTTATTCACACTCCTCTGTTGGTTATATTATAACAAAGATCCATGCAAAAGCCTATACCTAACTTTACTCATAATTCCGTAACTTACAGTCATCAATGCCTTTGTAATTTTCTTGGCAGTAACATTCATCATCCGTATCCCAAACCGCACGCTTACAGATTAAATCCAACTTTTCACAATCTGGAAATATTAATTTAATACCTCTTTTATACATTGCAAGAACCTCTTTCAAATTAATAGTTAATTCTCTGTTCAATTTACTATGAATAATTGGGTGTTGTTCCTCTTATGTTAACCTCCAAAGCAAAGTATATTATTTCTAGAAAACCAAAAATACGAAAGCAAAAATCTACTCAGATTCTTACTCTCGTACTTTCATAATTCCTCACTGATATTCTTGCCCTACTTCTTCGGATCTTCAATCATACCTAACTTAAAATGCTTTCTACATAATGATACATACTTATCATTCTCGCCGATTTCTATTTGATTGCCTTCTCTTACAATTCCGTTTTCATTATATCTTGCATTACAAATCGCTTTTTTCCCACACCAGCATACAGTTTTAATTTCTTGTATTTTATCTGCAATCGCCAACAACTTTGCACTTCCCGGAAATAAATGATTCTGAAAATCAATCCGAAGACCATAGCACAACACAGGAATATTTAAGAAATCAACAATGTCCGACATAAACTCAACTTGTTCTTCCGTCATAAATTGTGCTTCATCTATTATGATTGCTGCGTAGTCAAATTCTTTATATTTTTCAAAATTATTTGCTTCCATATCCTCTTTAAAACAAGGATATTTTTCCTGGAATTCTTCACAAAATTCTTCCACTAACACGCAGTTTTCAGAAAGGCCGATTCTCGATTTCACAATTCCTTTTCCAAATCTGGTATCAATTGCAGGTCTCAATAATAATACTTTTTGTCCCTTTTCCATGTAATTATATCGTGCCATCAATGCATTTGCGGTTTTCGATGAGCCCATTGCTCCATAATAAAAATATAAGCTTGCCATATATACTCTCTATACTTTCTTTTATTTTTTGTAAATCAGACTTCCTCATCTTGGCGCTGTATAGAATCCTCTACTGAAAAGCCTTGCGGATATCGTTTTTTTAATTTGTCAATATTCATTTGCAAAATCGTATCCAAATCATATCCGATTGCAAATGCAGTTTCAGCGAGATACCATGCAATATCCCCTAGTTCTTTCGCCAAATGATCGGTATCAAGTTCATGACCCTGTGCTAAGTGTTTCTTTACAATGTCAATTGCCTCCCCTGATTCACCGCACAAGCCCATTACCCCATTGATCAAAACATCTTTCTCATGTAACTTGGGATTAAGCGTAGTCATAGCTAATTTTTGATATTCATTTGCATGCATTTATAAAAATTCCTCCTAAAATGATGTCCATCGTTTATTATATCGTAAAAAGACAGACGAAACAATATCAATACAAGGTTCATACAAATTTTCTCAAATGTATATCATGTTCATAGACTTTCCAGTTATTCTATACTATACTATACGATAAGTGGTAACAATATTATATAAGACTATTAAAGGAGACTAAAATCATGAGAAAACTTTTATCTATCATTCTAGCCTGCTTCATTACATGTTCACTTGTAGGCTGTTCAAACACACAAAATCAGGATCAGCCTGAAAAAGAAGAAAGTGTAAAAAATACGTTGGAAATTCTCACAAAGGTATGGGAATCATATCCTGATACTGATAAGTTCGCCGCAACAGGTGGTGATTATAATCATACGGTTGAAAATGCGCCGGGCGAATTCGATATCAATGACAAGGAGAGCCTATCTTTTCTTCTTGTTGTACCAGATGATGCTGCTGCATATCTCGATCAAGCTTCCAGTTTAATGCATGCTATGAATGCGAATACTTTTACAAGTGCAGCTTTTCATATTACAGATGCAAAAAATACAGAGACATTTGTCAATAGTTATAAAGAAGCCCTTTTAAACAATCAATGGATGTGCGGTTTTCCGGAACAGCTGCTTTTCGTTCAAATCAATTCGGATTATGTAGTTTCTGCATTTGGAAACGGAGAAATGATCCAAACATTTAAAACAGCACTGACTAAACAATATCCTTCCGCCAAAATTTTAGCAGAGGAAAATTTATAAGATGTTATTTTCAAGCATCACATTTTTATATTATTTCTTGCCACTTATCATAATATTTTATTTTCTTGTTCCTTTTCGGTTCAAGAACTTTGTTTTACTTCTCTTCAGTTTGATTTTCTATTCGTGGGGAGAGCCTAAGTATATTATATTAATGATTCTATCGATTTTCTGTGGATATATAGAGGGGCTTTTGATTCAAAAATCTGTAGAAAAGAAATATTCTAGATGGGTACTTGCATGTTCTTGCTGTATCCATCTAGGTTTGCTTGGATACTTTAAATATTTTGATTTTTTGATAGAAAATATCAATGCCTTGGGGGGACACCTATCTCCATTGCGGATTGCTTTGCCAATAGGAATCAGTTTTTATACGTTCCAAATTATAAGTTATTTAATCGATGTATACCGAAGAGATTGTAATGCGCAGCATAATTTGATTTCTTTTGGCGCTTATGTGTCGATGTTTCCACAATTAATTGCAGGTCCTATTGTTCGTTACAAAGATATTGAATCACAACTTTTATTTCGAACGCACTCGATATCCAAGGCCTCTTTAGGAATCCGAAGATTTGTTATAGGTCTATCAAAAAAAGTATTACTTGCAAACTCTTTTGGAAAATTATGCAGTATTTTTTTAGAAACACAAGATCCTTCTGTTTTATACTATTGGCTCTACGCAGTTTCTTTTGCACTGCAGATTTACTTTGATTTTTCCGGATACAGTGATATGGCGATCGGGTTAGGAAAGCTGTTCGGATTTGAGTTTCCAGAAAACTTTAACTATCCATATATGTCCAAAAGTGTAACAGAATTTTGGAGAAGGTGGCATATGACTCTTGGAAACTGGTTTCGCGACTATGTATATATTCCTATGGGCGGAAACCGGGTTTCTAAAAAAAGATGGTTCTTTAACATTGCTGTTGTCTGGTTTTTGACAGGATTATGGCATGGCGCTGCCTGGAATTTTATTCTATGGGGACTATTATTTGCAGTTATACTTGTTTTAGAAAAACAATGGATAAGTAAATTATTGGAAAAGCATTCCATCATATCTCATTTTTATGTTATTGGAGTTTTGATCATTAGTTTTGTAATCTTTAATGCTACAGACTTACAAAATATAAGAGATACCCTTCTCGTTTTATTTACAGGGAATGGGTTACCTTTCGTTTCACATGAGTTTTTGTATTATTTCAAAAGTTACGGGGTACTATTATTTGTTGGAATTCTTGGCGCTACACCCCTTTGTAAAGAAATATACTCTAATCTGGAAAGTAAAGAGAAATGGGATCATGCATTCACGATTTTGGAACCACTGGTTCTTCTTATATTGGCGTGTATCGTGACTGCATATTTGATCAATGATTCTTACAATCCATTTTTATATTTTCGCTTTTAGGAGGTGCAGCTACAAATGAAATTACAGTATAAACATTTGATTCAAGTTGTATTGTTCGGTGTGTTATTATTTGCAATGTCTATCTTCTGTTTACTGAAACCAGCCGACGCCGTTTCCTTGAGCGAACGAAGACCATTGGAACAAATGCCTCTCTGCAGTATAGATACTATTAAAGATGGTACTTTTATGAAAAAATTTGATCGGTATGGGGCAGATCAATTCCCATTCCGGGAATCTTTTCGTAAATTACATGCTGCTACGGTAACAAATATTTTTCAACAAAGAGATATGGAAGGATTATACCAAGACGGTGCTCAATTAATTGCAATGGAATATCCGTTGAATCAAAAATCACTAAATCATGCAACGAAAGTCTTTCAAACAATATATGACAAATATCTTCAAGAATCAGATTGTAATTTATATTTGTCGATCATACCTGATAAAAGTTATTTTTTGCAAAAGCACTCACGGTATCTGACACTAAACTACGAGGAATTGATTCATAATATTATACAGGCTAACCCCCAGTTTCAATATATTGATATCACATCATTATTGCAATTGGATGACTATTACACAACGGATCCTCATTGGAAACAGGAAGCTCTTCTTCCGGTTGCTCAAAAAATTGCAAAGGAAATGAACAGTACATTATCTACAAACTATAAAGAAAATCTGTCAAAAGAACCTTTTTGGGGTACCTATGCAGGACAGGCAGCCAAGAGTCTGCCGCCAGATCATATTCGCTATCTTACAAATGCTGAGTTGGAAAGTTTAGAAATATTTGATCATCAGAACAATTGCAAGATTCCTGTATACAATCATAATAAACTAAGCGGTCGTGATCCATACGAATTCTTTTTATCCGGTCCCCTTTCTTTGATTACGATTGAAAATCCTAATGCAGAATCTTCCAAAGAATTGATTGTATTTCGTGACTCTTTTGCAAGTCCATTGGCTCCTCTTTTGGCTTCGGGATATAAGAAGATTACTTTGGTAGATATTCGATACTTGCCAAGTCCGTCTTTGCAGAAGTATATTCAATTTCAAAATCAAGATGTACTATTTCTATATAGTACTTCTGTACTCAATCATTCAGAAACATTAAAATAAGAGATTGCGATATTTTCCGCAATCTCTTTTCTACTATTATAAAATATCAATATATTCTCCGTTTAACGCTTTATTCATACTCCTTACAGCACAGAATTTGCCACACATGGAACAACTGTCTTCATGTTCCGGCGCACGCTCTTCCCGTATTCTCTTTGCTGTTTCCGGATCTATGGAGCATTCCCACTGTTTTTCCCAGTCAAAAGTTCTTCTGGCATCTGCCATCGTATCATCAAGATCTCTTGCATGTGGTACTTTTTTTGCAATATCTGCCGCATGGGCAGCAATTTTAGAGGAAATGATTCCTTGCTTTACATCTTCTACATTCGGCAATGCAAGATGTTCTGCGGGAGTCACATAACAGAGAAATGCCGCGCCGGATGCAGCCGCAATTGCTCCTCCTATGGCCGAAGTAATGTGATCATATCCTGGTGCGATATCTGTTACAATTGGCCCTAATACATAGAACGGAGCTCCCATACAGATTGTTTGCTGTAATTTCATATTTGCCGCAATTTGATCCATAGGCATGTGTCCCGGTCCTTCGACCATAACTTGTACATCTCGCTCCCATGCACGCTTTGTCAATTCACCAAGACGTACCAGTTCTTCGATTTGGCAAACATCGCTTCCATCAGCAAGACAGCCCGGTCGACATGCATCTCCAAGTGAAATGGTTACATCATATTCCCGGCAAATTTCTAAAATATCATCAAAATACTCATAGAACGGATTCTCTTCTCCTGTCATGCTCATCCATGCAAATACAAGTGAGCCGCCCCTTGAAACAATATTCATTTTTCTTTTATGTTTTTTGATTTGTTCAATTGTTTTTCGTGTAATTCCGCAATGAAGAGTAACAAAATCAACACCGTTTTCTGCATGTAATCTTATCACATCGATAAAGTCTTTTGCTGTAAGCGTTGCAAGATCTCTCTGATAATGGATTACACTATCGTAAACCGGTACAGTTCCAATCATTGCCGGACATTCTGCTACCAGTTTTTTACGGAATGGTTCTGTATTACCGTGTGAAGAAAGATCCATGATAGCTTCTGCCCCCATATTCACTGCAGCCATTACTTTTTCCATTTCAATATTGTAATCTTTGCAATCTCGAGATACCCCTAAGTTCACATTGATTTTGGTACGCAGCATAGAGCCGACTCCGTTGGGTTCAATACATGTATGCAATCGATTGGCACAAATTGCTATTTGCCCTTTTGCTACAAGGCTTCGGATTTCTTCTTCTGTTCGAAATTCTTTTTGTGCAACAATTTTCATTTCCGGAGTTACTATTCCCATTCTGGCAGCTTCCATTTGTGTTTTATATTTTCTCATCTTTTTTTCCTTTCCTGACTTTTTACGCTTCTTCTGTAAATATACTTTGCAAGTTAAAATTATGTTTCATAGGACCAGATCCTTTTCCAAGGTCTAACATTGCAGACAATGCTCCTGAAATATATTCCTTAGATCTTTTTATCGACTCCATTAAAGAAAAGCCTTTTGCCAAATTCGAAGCAATTGCCGATGACAAGGTGCATCCGGTTCCATGTGTATTGGAATTATCGATTCTGTTGCCTCGAAACCATTGACATACTCCTTGGCTATAAAGAAGATCATCTGCATTCAGAATATTATGCCCGCCTTTTATTAATACTGAACAGCCATACGAAGTGCTTATAGATTTTGCTGCAATCTCCATCTCATTTTCTGTCTGAATTTTCATTCCCGCCAATACTTCTGCTTCTGGTATATTGGGTGTAACAACTGTCGCTAAAGGGAACAATTCCTTTATTAAAGCTTCCATAGCATCTGTTTTTATCAGTCGTGCCCCACTCGTAGCAACCATAACCGGATCGATGACAATATTTTTTGCATGAAAATATTTCAACCGCTCTGCAATAATATGAATCAACTCTGCGGAAGAAACCATTCCTACTTTAACGGCATCTGGATAAATATCTTCAAATACTGCATCTATTTGATCTTTTAAAAAGTTCGGAGTTGATTCTAAAATATTCCGTACGCCGGTTGTATTTTGTGCCGTGAGCGCTGTGATTGCAGTCATTGCGTAAACACCGTTCATTGTCATTGTTTTAATATCAGCCTGGATACCGGCTCCCCCACAGGAATCACTTCCTGCTATTGCTAATGCTTTTTTCATTTACTTTTGACTCCTTAACCAATTTTTTTAAAGCGACTCGTAATTCTTCCGCTGCAATTCTCCCATCTTGAGCTTTCATGATAGCAGAAACAACGCAAATACCTGCAATCGGAATTCCTTTTAATATATCTATATTCTCTTTCTGTAATCCACCAATTGCATTGACCGGAATCGGTACTGTAGAACAAATTTCCTCTAGTGTCTCGATCGACGTAAGAACTGTTTTTACTTTTGTTGTCGTCGGATAAATTGCTCCTACTCCAAGATAATCTGCCCCTTGTTTATACGCTTCGACTGCTTGATCT
>Scrappy_p2__coassemble_1938_pt1 | contig 8786 bp, 7 predicted proteins | sample Scrappy_p2__metabat2_high_PE_016 | metagenome-assembled genome bin Scrappy_p2 | reverse complement strand
ATCGGACAGTTGATGTGGCATTAGTTGAAGGTGTTCCTGAAGAAGATATTTTGAAGATCAAGCAGGAAAAAATCACAGATAAAACGCTGCAATCTATAAGGGCATACGGTTGGTTGCCGGATATGTTCCGTCAGATTATCCGAGGTGCGAAAGACTTTTTACAGGAAGTAATTTTCAAATTTAAACTACCGCCAAAACCTGTGCCAAAGATTGATTTGCAGGAGTGGAAGGATATGCAGAAGGTTATGTATGAATTGCAGAGACAGTCCATGGAGATAAAACGCACACAGCAGGATATTTCTTCTTTGAAAAAGCAACTGTCAGAGTTACGAGGGTTCTTTAAAGGCAAATGGATGTGACTCAAATAGTTGTCCGGATAATGATTTTTGTGAAAATAAAAAATGTTCGATTGCAAAGGAATTGTCCCACTGTTATAGATGTGAAGAAACTTGTAAAAAAGGGTTATTGAGTAAAATTAAACTATACACATTTACTTTATTTGCTAAACAATATGGAGAAGAAAAGCTTTTGGATTGTTTAGAGAGAAATGAGAAAAACGGAATCGTGTATCATCGAGACGGTATAAATGGAGATTATGACGATTTTGACGATGTAAAGTCGTTAATGAATTTTATCTTGACAGGAGTGAGATAAGTTTCAGATTGTATTGCGAATTTGTTTATTAGATGGTGACAGATATACTTGAGGTATAGGTAAAAAGCGTATCTGAAAAAAATAATATGAGAGGGGTTAAGAAATATGGGAAAACAAAGTAATAATATTCCGTCTATTAGCATAGAAAAGATAAAATTCAATGATGAAACTTCAATTGAGTTCAAAAATGATGATATAGTCTTACTGGTCGGTGCTAATAATGTTGGAAAAAGTCGTACGCTAAAAGATTTGAAAGATGACTTAAATGATTTATCAAAGTCCAAAGTGATAGTGGATGAGGTTATATATAATAGACCACATTATTATTGTTTTGAAGATACTGCTACGGGAATTTATTGGATGATACCGCTTTCTAGCAGAATAGATAAGTTTCGGAAAATAATAGAGAAGAAAGAACAATTAGGGAAGCATTGCGATATTCTGCATATTGTGAAGCTGGATGATAGCAGAGAAAGTGTATTTTTAATACAAGATATGTTCCCGATTACAGAGGAATACATAGAACGTGAGTATACGATTGCCGGAAATCATTTAATGCTGACCAGTGAACATACGGCAAAGGTAATCGAACAAAAGGCAAGAAAAGTGTTAGGAATGTTAAAGCGTGGTGTGAAGTTCATGCCTACCCAACCGGATGTGTTATCAATATTGGAGAAATTGAAGCAGAAAAAGTAATTTTTGATGGCTCTATTTTGGCTCTAATAATTTGGTATGAGAAAAAATGCGAAATAATTTTCGGAGAATATGAATACAAAACGACACAAATGTGTACTGAAAAGTACCTGGATTATCCCATCCGCACCCGAGTTTGAATAATTATACTGTCGCTTAATAACCTTCGTTATCCTCTTTTTAACAAAAGTCGTTAGCGTGGGAAGAATGGCAGATATAAAAAACAATACAAAGAAAATGAACATGAAAAGACCTTGAAGGAGTTGATATGCTCCCTTTTAGGTAGACAAGTATAATAATAAAAACTTGTTACCTAGAAGGGAGTTTTTTTATCGGGAAGAAAAGTTAGATATAGTGCTGAAGAAAAAATAAATGCTGTAAGAGAATAGTTGGATGGAAATGAAAGTATGAGTTCCATAACAAAGCATTTAAATATTTCATTTCAGACTTTTAAACAGTGGGTAAAAAATTATGAAGCGATGGGAACAGATGTTTTTTCGACTACTCAAAACAAGCACTATTCCAAAGTCGAAAAAGAACAGGCAGTTGTAGCGTATTTAGCAGGGGAAGGTTCCCTTATGGATATCTGCAAAAGATTTAAAATCCTTTCAACTCGCCAACTCAAAAGTTGGATAAAGAAGTATAATAGTCATGAGGAGCTGAAAGCTTCCAGAACGGGAGTTAAAAGAAGGTGCTGTAGGATAAACTTCAACATGAGATGTATTTAAATGCGAGTTTGACAACGAGTGCAAGGTGAAATTGAATGGGAAAAGTATAAAAGGCGGTCGCATTTAGCGATCGCCCTTATGTATTTCATCAATATTCTGTTTAGTCGTACTGATTCATCCATTTGATGAGTTCTACACAGTAATCATCGTGTCTGTCTACGAAGCAAGTATGTCTTGCGCGTTCCCAAAGAATCCATTTAGAATTTGGAATTCCGTCAGCCATTGTTTTTGCGATGAGTGGAGAACAAAGATCTGAAATACCACTACAGATAAGTGAAGGGATTTCAATTTCACCAAGTCTGTCAACATATTCAAAATCTCTAAGTGTTCCTGTAGGAGCGAACTCGTTTGGTCCCCATCCTTCAACATAAGATTCAGAGCCTGATTTTTTAGGTCTCTTACAACATTCTGGAGCATCTTCGCCTAACCAGTAGTTGCAATATCTATCCATGTATTCAGCAACAGCAGCATCATAAGCTTCGCCTGTGAAGTCTCCTGTTTCAAGTGAGTGGTTGATTGCGTCCTGCATATCCTGTGGCATCATTTTGATACGGCGAAGACCTTCTCTTTCCCACATAGAACTGCTTGGATGACCACTTGAGATGATGAAGCTCTTAACGCCTTCTGGTTTGTAATCGATAGCGTAAGCAATCTGCATCATACCACCCCAAGATTGACCAATGATATGACATACGTCCAATCCAAGATGTTTTCTTAAAGCATCTAATTCGTCTAACCATACTTTCTGATTCCAAAGTTCTGGGTGCCCGTCAAGGTATGAATTTCCACAACCGATTTGATCATACATAACGATCATACGATCATCTTCATCTGCTACGTTATCAAGTACTTCGTAATAGTTATGTGTAGAACCTGGTCCACCGTGAAGGCAGATCAAAGGTGCTTTTCCGTTATCCTTTCTTTCTCCTACAATTCTGTAGTATGTTTGATAGCCAAGATATGGCATATATCCTTCTGTAATTTTTGCCATGATTTTCCCCTTTCTGACAAGTTTTTAACTAACTTATAGTATAATACATTTGTAAAAAGATTGCATCTGTTTTGAAAATAATTTTTAGATTCGTCATTATTACCAAAAAAGTGTTTTTCTGACAAAAAATAATGGAGAAAAAAGCTTTGAAATACGTATTTTTTTAGAATGATAATTTTTTGTAAAAGGCAAGATTGACAAAATTTGTCCGATTGCATTGAGCTATATTATATGGTAAGATGCATTTCGTAAACGTGGGAGAGAATTAAAAAAGAAAAAGGTAGAAAAACATGAAGCTAAAAACAAAGCGTATTTTTTTATTGGTGTTTGGACTTGTAATTGCTCATTTGGGAGTGACATTGTTTATTCAGGCAGATTTGGGAGCAGATCCATTCAATGTACTGATTCAAGGGATATATCGAAGTGTACCTTGGCCGGAGGGATTATCTTGGAGTCATGGTAGAACCCATATAATAATTTCTTTTATTATCATTATTGTGCTTCTTTTGGTAGACAAGAAATATGTGAAGATTGGAACATTAATCTGTATGTTTTTAGGTGGGCCGATTATAGATGTGTTTACCTATATGTTAGAAGATTATATTAATAATGGATTACCACTTTGGAGTCGTGTTTTTGTGCTAGTGATAGGTTGTGTGATTCTAGCGATGGGGATGACGATTGTAATAAAATCAGAAGCAGGAACGGGGCCAAATGATTTGGTTGCAATTGTATGGAGTGACAAATGGAAAAAGCCATTTGGTATTATTCGTATTGTAACGGATTTTTGTTTTGTAGTGACGGGATTTGTTTTGGGTGGGACTTTTGGTGTAGGAACGATAATTTGTGCATTTGTCGTGGGACCGGTAGCGCAGATATTTATGCCATATGCAGAAGAGTTTTGTGAAAAAATAATAGGAAAATAAAAGTGGGTGCTGCGAATTTGCAGCACCCTTTATCGTTAATCCATATTTAAATCAGCGCTTTTAGCAAAGAAAGCATTTTTCACAAAGTGAAGAAGGACGCAAACTAAGATTGCAACAACAGCAACACCTACCCATCCAAGACCAAGTGAGTAAAGTGGAAGTTTATGAAGCAGTGTACTTACGGCTCCCAAACGAATTCCAATATTTTCTAATGCATAGATGACGCTTACAACACCGACCATTCCGATTGTGCATGGATAGATGTAAGCTACATTTTTAATCCAATTATCAGCTAAACCGAGCACGATCAACATGATAGAAATCGGATAGATGGCGTCTAATACCGGTACTGAAATACTTAAGATCATGTTCAGTCCTTGGTTACAGATTAAGAATGAAAAACCAGCAATCAATAATACCCATTTGCGGTAAGATAATTTTGGTGTGAGTGTTGAGAAATACTGTGAAATAGAAGTAATCAAACCAACACATGTTGTCAAGCAGGCTAATGTAAAGATTGCTGCAAGAAGAATCGCTCCTGTATCACCAAATAACTGATGTACGATACAGCGGAGTGTCCATGCTCCATTTTCTTGAATTGGGAATACGTTGGAAGAACTCATTCCCATATAAGCAAGGATTAAGTAAACGGATGCAAGAATTGTTCCGGCAAAGATACCTGTCATGACGGTATACTTCATAACGCCTTTTTTCTCTTTGATACCAAGAGTTCCGATTGTGGTTGCGATAACGAGGCCAAAATTTAAAGCTGCAATGGTATCCATTGTAAGATAGCCTTCTAAAAATCCTTTTACTAACGGATTGGCGCTATAAGCTTCTTGGGCAGGAGCAACGTCTACAGCTCCTTTTAATAAGAAGTTAATGAATAGGAAAAGGATCAAGCATAATAAAGAAGGTGTTAAAAATTTTCCGATTCGTTCTACCAATTTGTTTGGCGTCAATGCGAGCCAGCTTGCAACAAGGAAAAATACAAGAGAGAATACTAACATAAATAATGTTAAGTTTGCACCTTTTGGCATATATGGAGCTACTGCCATTTCAAATGGTAAAGATGCAGCTCTTGGAATTCCAAGGCCAGGTCCGATTGAAAGGTAGATTAAGATTGTAAATATAATGGCAAATGTTGGGTTTACTTTAGTTGCAAGTTTTTGTAATCCGTTAAATTTGGCAACTACGATAACACCTAATACAGGAAGTGCAACGGCTGTAATCAAGAAGGTTGCGATTGCAAGTGGTGTGTTTTCTCCGGCGTTCTGTCCTAAGAACGGCGGGAAGATTAAGTTTCCTGCTCCGAAGAACAGTGAGAAAAGCATAAAGCTAACTAGTAAGATTTGTTTTTTTGTGAGTTTCATAATACTCCTCCTTCGATAAAAAGATTGTGTGAAACGAAATCTTTGCGCGTAAGTGGTTTCTTGCATAAAAAAAATCGTCCTTATGTAAAGGACGATTGTTAACCGTGGTACCACCTTATTTTCCGAGATAACTCAGCTCATTCCGTATCATCTAATACGTGTCACCTGTAACGTGGCTTCACTCCGGCGCTCCTACTTTGTTTCAGTTTGCTTCTCAAGGATGATTTCATCATTCAGGTTCATTAGCAGTTTACACCAACCACTGCCTCTCTGGAAAATCTGCTGAAGATTACTTGTTCCTATCAAATGAATTTAAAGATTTTTCAAATTGATTGTATTATAGCGTGTTTGAAATGGTTTTACAAGTGGTTTTTGTAAAACTTTAAATGTTTACTTCGTTAAAGTTTTGGCTTATTGCGTTTGATTTTATACAACAAATTTTTAACAAGTAATTGATTTTACATTTAGTTGTGGCTATACTATTTTTGAGAGAGTATGTAAGGATCGGGTAATCAGCGAATCCTTTATAAATATGAAGAGTAAGAAGAGGAGTACATTATGAGAATCACAGATGATATCATTTACGCAGGTGTTAACGACCATCAGGTAGACTTATTTGAAGGCCAATACGTTGTGCCGAACGGAATGGCATACAATTCTTATTTGATCAAAGATGAGAAGATTGCCATTATGGATACGGTAGATGCAAAATTTACTCATGAATGGCTGGACAATCTGGAAGCAGCTCTGGAAGGAAGAAAACCGGATTATTTGATTATTCAACATATGGAGCCGGATCATTCGGCAAATATTTTCAATTTTATGAAGGTATATCCGGAGACTACAATTGTAGCGAATACAAAGACGTTTACTATGATGCAGAATTTCTTCCGCGACATGAATTTAGAGGGAAGAAAGTTAGAAGTAAAGAATGGAGATACTTTAACGCTTGGAAAACATGTGCTTACATTTGTGTTTGCACCAATGGTTCATTGGCCGGAAGTTATGGTTACGTATGATAGTACAGATAAAGTACTTTTTTCAGCAGATGGATTTGGTAAATTCGGAGCTCTTGACGTAGAAGAAGACTGGGATTGTGAAGCACGTCGTTATTATATCGGTATCGTTGGAAAATATGGAGCTCAGGTACAGAATCTTTTGAAAATAGCTTCCACATTGGATATACAAGCAATTTGTCCGCTTCATGGACCGGTACTTACAGAGAATTTAGGACATTATATTGAAAAATATAATATCTGGTCTTCTTATGGTGTGGAATCTGAAGGTGTAATGATCGCATATACTTCTGTTTACGGAAATACAAAGAAAGCAGTAGAGATGTTGGCAAGCAAATTGCGTGAAAAAGGCTGCCCAAAAGTTGTTGTTTGTGATCTTGCAAGAGAAGACATGGCAGAAGCAGTAGAAGATGCGTTCCGTTATGGAAAGCTTGTACTTGCTACAACAACATATAATGCAGATATCTTCCCGTTTATGAAGATCTTTATTGATCACCTTACAGAGAGAAATTATCAGAATCGTACGATTGGTTTAATTGAGAATGGAAGCTGGGCTCCGCTTGCTGCAAAAGTAATGAAAGGAATGTTTGAAAAGAGTAAAAACATTACTTGGCTGAATCATAATGTGAAGATTATGTCTTCTCTGAATGATGAAAATATGGAGCAGTTAGAGGCAATGGCATCTGAATTGTGTGAAGAATATATTGCGCAGTCTGAGGAGAAAGCGAATAAGAATGATATGACAGCTCTCTTTAAGATTGGCTATGGTTTGTATGTGGTAACATCAAATGATGGAACAAAAGACAACGGTCTTATTGTGAATACGGTGACACAGCTTACAGACAATCCGAATCGTGTTGCAGTAAATATCAATAAAGCAAATTATTCACATCATATTATCAAACAGACCGGTGTGATGAATGTAAACTGTTTATCTGTGGAAGCACCGTTTGAAATTTTTCAAAGATTTGGTTTCCAAAGTGGACGTACTGCAGATAAATTCGAAGGAATGAAAACACTTCGTTCTGAAAACGGATTGATTTTCCTTCCAAAATACATCAATGCGTTCATGTCATTGAAGGTGGAACAGTATGTTGATCTTGACACACATGGAATGTTTATTTGTACAGTGACAGAAGCTCGTGTAATGAGTAATAAAGATACAATGACTTACACATATTATCATAACAATGTAAAGCCGAAGCCACAGACAGAGGGTAAGAAAGGTTTTGTATGCGATATATGCGGATTTATTTATGAAGGTGAAGAGCTTCCGGACGACTATATTTGCCCGCTTTGCAAGCATGGTGTAGCTGATTTTTCACCGATTGAATAAGTGAAAAAAGGGTTGACAATAGTATGAAAATATAATATACTATTGTAGCATGACGTGAGAAGAAACAATTTACACCAAAGCCCCGGAGTGAATTGTTTTCCATAATAATAATGAAATGATAAAATAATGAGATTAATTAGGAGGTCCACCAATGAAAACTTACATGGCTAATCCAGATAAGATTGAAAGAAAATGGTATGTAGTTGATGCTGAAGGACAGACATTAGGACGTTTAGCATCTGAAGTTGCAAAAGTTTTAAGAGGAAAAAATAAACCAGAATTTACACCACACGTTGATACAGGTGATTATGTAATCGTAATCAACGCTGCTAAAGTGGCTGTAACAGGTAAAAAATTAGATCAGAAAATTTACTACAATCACTCTGATTATGTAGGTGGAATGAAAGAAACTACATTAAGAGAAATGATGGCTAAAAAACCTGAAAAAGTTGTTGAACTTGCAGTTAAAGGAATGCTTCCAAAAGGACCTTTAGGAAGAGCAATGATCAAAAAATTACATGTATACGCTGGAGCAGAGCATGCAAACCAGGCTCAGAAACCAGAAGTATTAACATTTTAATTAAGGAAAGGTTTGGAAGGAGGAAGTTACAATGGCTAATGCAAAATTCTACGGAACAGGAAGAAGAAAAAAATCAGTAGCAAGAGTATACTTAGTACCAGGTACAGGTAAAATCACAATAAATAAAAGAGACATCGATGAGTATTTCGGACTTGAGACATTAAAAGTTGTTGTTCGTCAGCCGCTCGTTGCAACAGAAACAGTTGACAAATTTGACGTTTTAGTAAACGTTCGTGGTGGTGGATACACAGGACAGGCTGGAGCAATCCGTCACGGTATCTCAAGAGCTTTACTTCAGGCAGACGCTGAGTACAGACCAGTTCTTAAGAAAGCTGGATACTTAACACGTGACCCACGTATGAAAGAACGTAAGAAATACGGTCTTAAAGCTGCTCGTAGAGCACCACAGTTCTCTAAACGTTAATTTCAGTTACGCAAGAGATAATCTTCGGAACTCGGATTTACGTTCAAATCCTTGTTTTACAAGGG
>Scrappy_p2__coassemble_1931_pt1 | contig 8803 bp, 5 predicted proteins | sample Scrappy_p2__metabat2_high_PE_016 | metagenome-assembled genome bin Scrappy_p2 | reverse complement strand
CTAACCCCTCAAGAATGAGGGGAAGGGGAGTTGAAGTGTCGGAGACACTTTTTTAAAAAAGGAGGTAACACCATGAGAGTGGAAGAAAGAATCGCAAAATTGCGTGAGCAGATGAAAGAAAGAGGGATGGATGTTTATATTGTTCCGACAGCAGATTTTCATCAAAGTGAATATGTAGGAGAACATTTTAAAGCAAGAAAATTCATGACAGGATTTTCCGGTTCCGCAGGAACAGCAGTATTCACGATGACAGAAGCACGTCTTTGGGTAGACGGAAGATATTTTATTCAGGCTGCTGCACAGATTGAGGGAACATCCATTGAGATGATGAAGATGGGGAAACCGGGAGTACCAACAATTGATGAATATTTGAAAGAAGCAATTCCGGAGAATGGAACGCTTGGATTTGACGGTCGTGTTGTTGCCATGGGAAATGGAAGACGCTATGAAGAAATCGTAGCAGAAAAGAATGGGAAAATCGTATATGCCTATGACCTTGTTGGGGAAATCTGGGAGGATCGTCCAGAGCTTTCTAAAGAGCCTGTTTTTACTTTGGAAGAAAAATATACCGGAGAATCTACAGCAAGTAAGTTAAAAAGAATCCGTGAAAAAATGACAGAGAATGGGGCGACTGTTCATGTTCTTACAACATTGGATGATATTTGCTGGACACTCAATATTCGTGGAAATGATATTGAATTCTTCCCGCTTGTACTTTCTTATGCAGTGATTACAATGGATCAGATGCATTTGTACATAGATGAGTCTAAATTAGATGAGGAAATCAAAGCTTCTTTTGCAAAAGACGGAATCGTGCTTCATCCATACAATGATATTTATGAAGATATCAAAGCTTATGGGGCAGAAGAGACATTCTTAATCGACCCAATCCGTTTGAATTATGCGTTATACAGCAATATTTGCAAAGATGCGAAAAAGGTAGAGGCACAGAATCCGGAAGAGTTGTTCAAGGGAATCAAAAATAAAGTTGAGATTGAAAATATCCGTAAAGCGCAGATTAAAGATAGTGTTGCTCACGTTCGTTTTATGAAATGGCTCAAGGAGCATGTAGGAAAAGAAACGATTACAGAGATGAGCGCTTCAGACAAATTAGATGAATTTCGTGCAGAGATGGGTAACTTTATCCGTCCAAGCTTCGAACCAATTTCTTCTTATGGTGAACATGCTGCTCTTTGCCACTATACATCTTCCCCAGAGACAAATGTGGAATTAAAAGAAGGAAGCGTATTTTTAACAGATACAGGAGCAGGATTCTGGGAAGGTTCTACAGATATTACGAGAACTTACGCTTTGGGAGAAATTCCGGAGATTATGAAAGAACATTTCACATTGATCGTTATGTGTAACCTTGGTCTTGCAAGCGCCAGATTCGTAAAAGGATGCAGCGGAAGCAACTTAGATCCATTTGCAAGAAAACCGCTTTGGGACAGAGGACTTGACTTTAATCACGGAACAGGACACGGAGTCGGGTATCTTCTGAACATCCATGAAGGTCCGTTAAACATCGGTTGGGGAAGCCGAGGAAGCAATATTGTGCCATTACAGGAAGGTATGATATTTACAGATGAACCGGGTATTTATATTGAAGGTTCTCATGGTGTTCGTTTGGAAAATGAACTTCTCGTACGTGAAGGTGAGAAGAACGAATATGGACAGTTTATGTATTTGGAACCACTTACATTCATACCATTTGACTTGGATGCAGTGAAAGTAGAGATGCTGTCAGAAGAGTACAAGAAACTTTTGAATGAATATCATGCAGCGGTATATGAAAATGTAGCGCCATACTTAAACGATGAAGAAAAAGCATGGTTAAAGAATTATACAAGAGCAATTTAAAAGGAAAATAGTAGTTGCTGGAAGCATCGTTTCAGAGCTGAGAAATCAGTTGTGGGGCGATGCTTCTTTTTGTATGAACCAAAAAAACAGAGCGCTCTCTAAAAATTCACACTTTTGCGTGTTAAAGGGTTGAAATGTGAGAAAAAATGAGATATTATTAATCAAAATACACTTTTTATCACAGACAAGAAGAAGGCTTAGAAGTAAGTCTTGAAGAGAGGGAATGCATATGAGATTGAAGATTGGCATCATCAAAGGTGATGGAATTGGACCGGAGATTGTAACGGAAGCAATGAAGGTTTTGGATAAGGTTGGAGAAATATATGGACATACATATGAGTATAAGCAACTCCTATTAGGAGGAGCGTCCATAGACGTATATGGGATTCCTCTGACTGAAGAGACAATTGTAGAAGCGAAGGCTTGTGAGGCAGTTTTGATGGGTTCCATTGGTGGGAATACACAGACCTCGCCGTGGTATAAGTTGGAGCCATCGAAACGACCGGAAGCCGGACTTTTAGGAATCCGAAAGTCATTGAATCTGTTTGCCAATCTGCGGCCTGCGGTGTTGTATGATGAATTAAAAGGTGCATGTCCGCTTAAGGAAGAGATTACAGAAGGCGGATTCGATATGATGATTATGAGGGAATTGACAGGAGGACTTTACTTTGGAGAACGTAAGACCGTAGAAGAGAACGGTATTATGACAGCATATGATTCTCTTACATATAATGAAAACGAGGTACGCCGCATTGCCAAGAGAGCGTTTGATATTGCAATGAAACGAAGGAAAAAAGTAATCAGTGTGGATAAGGCGAATGTATTAGATTCTTCCAGACTTTGGAGAAAAGTGGTAGAAGAAGTAGCAGAAGATTATCCGGAAGTGACGTTGGAGCATATGCTTGTAGATAATTGTGCAATGCAGCTTGTGAAGAATCCGAAACAATTTGATGTGATTCTTACGGAAAATATGTTTGGAGATATTTTGTCGGATGAAGCAAGCATGGTGACCGGATCCATTGGGATGTTGGCATCGGCAAGTTTGAATGAGACAAAATTTGGACTTTATGAGCCAAGTGGAGGTTCGGCTCCTGACATTGCAGGAAAAGGAATTGCAAATCCGATCGCTACGATTCTTTCAGCGGCTATGATGCTTCGCTATTCTTTTGATTTAGATCAAGAAGCAGAGGCGGTAGAAAAAGCGGTGGAAAGAGTGTTAAAGGATGGGTATCGTACCATTGACATTATGTCAGAAGGTAAGACATTAGTGAATACAGCGGAGATGGGTGACTTGATCTGCGATAGAATCAGATAAACAGTACGGAGGTAATGAACATGAGAAGTGATACAGTAACAAAAGGAATGCAGCAGGCGCCCCATAGATCCTTATTCAATGCGCTTGGTTATACAAAAGAAGAATTGGAAAAACCGTTAGTCGGAATCGTATGTTCCTATAATGAGATTGTTCCGGGACATATGAATCTGGATAAGATTGCAGATGCAGTGAAGATGGGAGTAGCGATGGCAGGCGGAACTCCGGTTATGTTTCCGGCTATTGCGGTGTGTGATGGAATTGCAATGGGACATATCGGAATGAAATATTCCCTTGTAACGAGAGATTTGATCGCGGATTCCACAGAAGCAATGGCGATGGCGCATCAGTTTGACGCGCTTGTTATGATTCCGAATTGCGATAAAAATGTACCGGGACTTTTGATGGCAGCAGCAAGAATCAATGTGCCGACTATTTTTGTAAGCGGCGGACCAATGCTGGCAGGAAGAGTAAAAGGTTGTAAAAAGAGTCTTTCCAGTATGTTTGAAGCGGTAGGTTCTTATGCAGCCGGAACTATGACAGAAGAAGATGTGACAGAGTATGAGAATAAAGTATGTCCGACATGCGGTTCTTGTTCCGGTATGTACACAGCGAACAGCATGAATTGTTTGACAGAAGTGCTTGGTATGGGACTGGGAGGAAACGGAACAATTCCGGCAGTTTATTCCGAAAGAATCCGTCTTGCAAAGCATGCAGGAATGAAAGTAATGGAGCTTTGGGAAAAGAATATCCGCCCAAGAGATATTATGACGGAAGATGCAATTTTAAATGCATTGACTGTAGATATGGCTTTGGGATGTTCAACAAACAGTATGCTTCACCTTCCGGCAATCGCTCATGAGATTGGAATGGATTTTGATATTACTTTTGCAAATGAAATCAGTGCAAGGACACCAAATCTTTGTCATTTAGCTCCTGCAGGTCCAACTTATATGGAAGATCTGAATGAAGCGGGCGGTGTCTATGCGGTGATGAAAGAATTGACAAAGAAAGATCTTCTGCATTTGGATTGTATGACAGTTACAGGTAAAACGGTAGGAGAAAATATTCAATATGCAGTCAATCGAGATCCGGAAGTTATCAGACCATTAGAAAATCCATATAGTGAGACTGGTGGACTTGCAGTCCTTACTGGAAATCTTGCACCGGACGGAGGCGTTGTGAAGCGTTCGGCAGTTGTTCCGGAGATGATGGTGCATGAAGGACCGGCAAGAGTATTTGATTGTGAGGAAGATGCCATTGATGCGATCAAAGGGGGTAAAATCGTAGCAGGTGATGTGGTGGTCATTCGCTATGAAGGACCAAAAGGAGGACCGGGAATGAGAGAAATGCTGAATCCAACTTCAGCGATTGCAGGAATGGGACTTGGTTCTAGTGTAGCGTTGATTACTGACGGACGTTTCAGCGGAGCTTCTAGAGGTGCTTCCATTGGTCATATATCACCGGAAGCAGCAGTAGGAGGACCGATCGCACTTGTAGAAGAAGGAGATCGTATTAAAATCAACATTCCGGAGAATAAGATAGAGCTTCTTGTCTCAGAAGAAGAGATGGAAGCAAGACGTACCAAATGGCAACCAAGAGAGCCGAAGGTTACGACAGGTTACCTTGCGAGATATGCGGCTATGGTTACTTCAGGAAACAGAGGAGCCATATTGGAAGTTCCGAAACACTAAATGAAGGGAGATACAAAGATGCAGCTTACTGGAGCAGAGATAGTAATAGAATGTTTGAAAGAGCAAGGTGTGGATACCGTTTTTGGATATCCGGGCGGCTCGATATTGAATGTATATGACGCATTATATAAACACAGCGATGAAATTACACATATTTTAACTTCCCATGAACAAGGGGCGGCTCATGCGGCAGACGGATACGCCAGAGCGACAGGAAAAGTAGGAGTATGCTTTGCAACAAGCGGACCGGGAGCAACGAATCTTGTAACGGGAATCGCAACGGCATACATGGATTCGATTCCAATGGTAGCCATTACATGTAACGTAGGAGTTTCCCTTCTCGGAAAAGACAGTTTTCAGGAAATAGACATTACCGGAATTACACTTCCGATTACAAAACATAATTATATTGTAAAGGATATCAATCGACTTGCAGATACGATTCGAAATGCGTTTCGAATTGCAAAAACAGGACGTCCGGGACCGGTGCTTGTAGATATTCCAAAAGATGTTACAGCTAATCTTGCAGAGTATGTAAAATCAGAACCGCTGGAAGTGAAGTCGGTATCCAATATTCGGGAAGAGGATGTGGAAACGGCATTAGAGATGATAGAACATGCACAAAAACCATATATTTTTGTAGGTGGTGGAGCGGTGCTTTCCGGTGCAAGTGAAGAATTGTATCAATTCGCACACAAAATTGATGCGCCGGTAGCTGACTCTTTGATGGGAAAAGGAGCTTTTCCGGGAACAGATGAATTGTACACTGGAATGCTTGGGATGCATGGAACAAAAACATCGAATTTTGGAGTTAGTCAATGTGATTTATTAATTGTAGTGGGTGCAAGATTCAGCGACCGTGTGACAGGTAATGCGAAGAAATTTGCAAGTAATGCGAAAGTTCTGCAGATCGATGTGGATCCTGCAGAGGTAGATAAAAATATTATGACACATGCCAGCATTACAGGAGATATCAAAGAAGTTTTACAAATATTAAACGAAAAGCTTCCGGCATATTCTCATCCGGAATGGCATAAAACTATCAGTGATTACAAAGAAAAATATCCGCTTACCTATCATCATGAGAAGCTGACAGGGCCGTTTGTAGTGGAAGAGATCTATCGTCAGACAAATGGAGAAGCTATCATTACAACAGAGGTAGGACAGCATCAGATGTGGGCGGCACAATTTTATAAATATACAAAGCCAAGAACATTCTTAACATCCGGTGGTCTTGGGACAATGGGATACGGACTTGGTGCATGTATCGGTGCAAAGATCGGTATGCCGGAGAAAACGGTAGTGAATATTGCAGGAGACGGTTGTTTCCGTATGAATATGAATGAGATTGCGACGGCGGCAAGATATAATGTTCCGATCATTCAAGTTGTGGTTAACAATCATGTACTTGGAATGGTACGGCAGTGGCAGAATTTGTTTTACGGACAACGTTATTCAGCAACCGTATTAAACGATGCAGTAGATTTCGCGAAGCTGGCAGAAGCAATGGGAGCAGTTGGAATTACCGTGAAAACAAAGGAAGAATTTTCGGAGGCATTTTCAAAGGCACTTACGATGGGACGACCGGTTTTATTGGATTGTCAGATCGATTGTGATGACAAAGTATGGCCGATGGTTGCACCGGGTGCTCCGCTTAGTGAGACATTCAGCGAAGAGGATTTGAAGGAAAAAGAATAGCGAAAAGCAGAGAAAATCAGAAATCAGGAGGGATTCATATGGGCAGAGTATATAATTTTTCAGCAGGACTGGCAGTACTTCCGGAAAAAGTGCTGCAAGAAGCGGCAGAAGAAATGTTGGATTACAATGGAACCGGAATGTCAGTGATGGAGATGAGTCATCGCTCAAAAGCGTTTGAGGACATCATTAAGACAGCAGAAAAAGATCTCCGTGAACTTATGGATATTCCGGACAATTATAAGGTACTGTTTCTACAAGGTGGCGCTTCTCAGCAATTTGCCATGATACCAATGAATTTGATGAAAAATAAGGTGGCAGATTTTATTGTGACCGGTCAGTGGGCAAAGAAAGCATATCAGGAAGCCGCAAAATACGGGAAAGTGAATAAGATTGCTTCTTCAGAAGATCAGACCTTTTCCTACATACCGGATTGCTCAGACCTTCCGATTTCAGAAGATGCAGATTATGTATATATTTGCGAAAATAATACGATTTACGGTACGAAATTCAAGACGCTTCCAAATACAAAAGGTAAGACACTTGTGGCGGATGTTTCCTCATGTTTTTTATCAGAACCTGTAGATGTGACAAAATATGGAATCATCTATGGTGGAGTACAGAAAAATATCGGACCGGCCGGAGTGACGATAGTCATTATTCGTGAGGACCTGATTACAGAAGACGTACTTCCTGGAACACCAACAATGTTAACATATAAAACGCATGCAGATGCAGGTTCTCTGTATAATACGCCGCCTGCATACGGCATTTATATTTGTGGAAAAGTGTTCAAATGGATCAAAGAAATGGGCGGCTTGGAAGTCATGAAAGCACACAATGAGAAAAAAGCGAAGATTCTCTATGATTATTTAGATGAAAGTAAACTTTTCAGAGGTACTGTTGTAAAAGAAGACCGGTCTCTTATGAATGTTCCGTTTGTTACAGGAGATGCAGATCTCGATGCAAAATTCGTTAAAGAGGCAAAAGAAGCAGGATTTGAGAACTTAAAAGGTCACAGAACAGTTGGAGGAATGCGTGCAAGTATCTATAATGCAATGCCGATTGAAGGTGTAGAAGCATTGGTTGAGTTTATGAAAAAATTTGAAAAGGAGAATCTGTAATATGTATAAATATCATTGTTTAAATCAAATTTCTCATGTAGGTCTTGACAGATTCACCGGAGAATATGAAGCAACTGCCGAGATGAAAGAGGCAGATGCGGTTTTAGTAAGAAGCGCAGCAATGCATGATATGGAGTTTCCGAAAAATCTGAAAGCAATTGCAAGGGCAGGAGCCGGCGTAAATAATATTCCGCTTGACCGCTGTGCAGAAGAGGGAATCGTCGTATTCAATACACCGGGAGCGAATGCAAACGGTGTGAAAGAGTTGGTGATTGCGGGACTTCTTCTTGCTTCCCGAGATATTGTGGGAGGTATCCAGTGGGTACAAGAGTATGAAGAGGACGGAAATATTGCAAAGCAGGCAGAGAAACAGAAAAAAGCTTTTGCAGGTCATGAGATTCAAGGTAAGAAACTTGGCGTAATAGGTCTAGGTGCGATTGGTGTTCTTGTAGCCAATGCGGCTACGCATTTGGGAATGGATGTATATGGATATGACCCTTACATTTCAGTAGATGGTGCATGGCAGCTATCAAGAAATATTCATCATGCACAAACGGTAGACGAATTGTACAAAGAATGTGATTATATTACAATCCATGTTCCGGCGATGGAATCTACGAAAGGTATGATCAATAAGGATGCCATCAGTTTAATGAAAGAGAATGTAGTTGTTCTGAACTTCGCAAGAGACGTGCTTGTGAATGAAGAGGATATGGTAGATGCATTGATATCCGGAAAAGTAAAACGCTATGTAACCGATTTCCCAAATGATACGATTGCAGGTGTAAAAGGTGCCATTGTAATTCCACATCTTGGCGCTTCTACAGAGGAATCTGAGGATAATTGTGCGAAGATGGCTGTGCGAGAAGTTATGGACTTTTTGGAAAACGGAAATATTAAAAATTCCGTGAACTATCCGGATTGTGAAATGGGGATTTATAGCGGAGGAACAAGAATTACCATTCTACATCGCAATGTACCGAACATGATCGGACAGTTTACGGCGCTTCTTGCAGAAGAGAATGTAAATATTACAAATATGACAAATAAGAGCCGTGGCGCTTATGCATATACGATGATTGATACTGATACAGAAATCTCAAAAGAAATGATACAAA
>Scrappy_p2__coassemble_1898_pt1 | contig 8974 bp, 7 predicted proteins | sample Scrappy_p2__metabat2_high_PE_016 | metagenome-assembled genome bin Scrappy_p2 | reverse complement strand
CTTTTTCTCTTTCCTGCTTTTTATAATCCAAAACAGAAAGATGTTTTTCGTGTGTATGCTGTTGTAAGACTGTTCTTATTATGATTATAAAAGAATTTGTTTAATCCCCACCGCATGTTCTTTTCATCCTCAGTAAGTTCTTTTTCTTCCTTCTGTTTTGGACAAAATACAGCTTCATTTTGATACACAAGATACAGACATAAGTAATTCCGTATGGTCTGCTTGCTTACATTCTTCTCTGTAGCTATCTGATTGATGATATAGGTTCTCTGTTTAATATCTGATACGAAAGATAGGATAGGAGCAATCATAGTAAAGTGTTCTCGAATAAACCGTCTGCTTTCTGCATCCAGCTTCTCTATATCAGAAATCACAACACCTGTTTCCTGTATCATTTCTGATTCTGTATATTCTTCATATCCTGAAAGAGAATCCACTATAACCCAATAGGGCATAGTTCTTTTTACACAATCAATCACAAAGACCTTTTCGTTTTTCACATCTAATACACGTATTATCTGCTCTCCTGATTTCCATAAACTATTTTTCTTCATCTATCACTAACCCCCAATCCATAACACCATGCTTTAACCAGTATTCAAAGCTTGCATCCAGCAACTTTACTGTCATAGGTTTTGTAAGGAATTTCCGATAGACACATTCCCGCACCATTAAATCACCATTTGATTTTACGCATACAAAATCAGAAGTGTATTCCCCTTCTTGCAATCCTTCCATTAATACGTTACATCGTATTTCTTTGATTTCTTCACACTCCTGTAACCTATTAGCGTATAGTGCCTGTAGCTCATCATAAAATCTACAAACCTCTTTACTTTTTTCCAGCATTCGTTTTTCGCAACGTCCTTTAAAATTCTTTCTTCGCATGAATCCTTTCACCTTTCACGATTGTATTTCAATACTTTTTTCGATTTCCCAAAAACGTTCCCAAAAACGTATAATTTCCCCAAAAACAAATTTTTTACTTCCCAAATTCATTTTTGGGAAAATCTCACCACACCCCAAAAGCCTTGTATTTCCTAGTGTTTTTCCTATTTTGTACTTTTCCCAAAAACACCATACAGAAAAAACACTATGTCATTTAACAACTCCCGTTAGCGTCTTTTTAACAAACTCCGCTAGCCTCCACACACTTTCTTTTCAACGTCGTATCGACTGTCGTAAACGAGATTCGTTAACGGGATTCGTTACGAGATTTAGAGAGGGGGTGTGGGGGAGAGATTTCTTTAAAAGTATTGATTTTACAAGGTTTTTTAAGATATTCGTTAACAGGATTCGTAAAAAAAGACCCTAAGGATTTTCATCCCTAAGGTCTGATATTACTTCTGTATTTTTTTCTCATCTGCCATTCTTCCCACGCTAACGACTTTTGTTAAAAAGAGGATAACGAAGGTTGTTACGTGACACTCGATTTATTCAAACTCAATCGTTGCTGGTGGTTTTCCAGTACAATCATACAGTACTCGATTCACATGTTTTACTTCATTTACAATTCTAGTCGTTACTTTTCCAAGCACTTCCCATGGAAGTTCAGCAGCTTCCGCTGTCATAAAATCGCTTGTCATAACAGCTCTTAACGCCACCGCATAGTCATAAGTTCTGAAATCTCCCATAACACCGACTGAACGCATATTTGTCAAAGCTGCAAAATACTGTCCAATATTCTTGGAAATACCTGCTTTTTCAATCTCTTCACGATAAATCGCATCTGCGTCTTGCACAATTTTTACTTTCTCAGCCGTAACCTCACCTACGATACGAACTGCAAGTCCCGGTCCTGGGAATGGTTGTCTAAATACAAGATGTTCCGGAATACCAAGTTCTAGTCCTGCTTTTCTTACTTCATCTTTAAACAGATCGCGAAGTGGTTCAATGATCTCCTTAAAATCTACATAATCAGGAAGCCCACCTACATTATGATGACTCTTAATTACTGCTGATTTTCCGAGACCGCTTTCGATAACATCTGGGTAGATTGTTCCTTGCACAAGGAAATCAACTGCTCCGATTTTTTTCGCTTCTTCTTCAAATACACGGATAAATTCTTCTCCGATAATTTTACGTTTCTCTTCCGGCTCTTCTTTTCCAGCTAACTTTTCATAAAATCTTTCCTGTGCATTGACACGGATAAAATTCAAGTCATAGTTTCCATTCGGGCCAAAAACTGCCTCTACTTCATCTCCTTCATTTTTACGTAGAAGTCCATGATCAACAAATACACAAGTAAGTTGTTTTCCAACTGCTTTTGACAAAAGTACTGCCGCTACAGATGAATCTACTCCACCGGAAAGGGCGCAAAGTACTTTTCCGTCTCCTACTTTCTCACGAATTGCTTCGATGGATTTTTCTACGAAAGAATCCATTTTCCAATCTCCTGAGCATTCACACACATTATATAAGAAATTGTGCAACATTTTCGTTCCTTCTTGTGTATGCAATACTTCCGGATGGAATTGAACAGCATATAATTTATTCGTCTCATCTTCCATCGCTGCCACAGGGCAAACCGGAGTTGTTGCCGTAATCTTGAATCCTTCCGGCGCCTTTGCAATATAATCCGTATGACTCATCCAACAAATTGTAGATTCCGCCACATTTTCAAATAATTTTGAAGAAGGATCAACCATAACTTCTGTTTTACCGTACTCACTAACAGGTGCTGTTGCCACTTCTCCACCTAATAAATATGCCATAAGCTGAGAACCATAGCAGATTCCAAGCACTGGGATTCCAAGTTCAAGAATCGCTTTCTCATAACGTGGTGATGTTTCGTCATACACGCTATTCGGTCCGCCGGTGAAAATGATTCCTTTCGGATTCATTTCTTTTATCTTCTCAAGGCTTAAAGTATATGGATGCACCTCACAATACACGTTGCATTCTCTCACTCGTCTTGCAATTAACTGGTTGTACTGTCCTCCAAAGTCAAGGACGATTACTGTTTCATTATTCAAAAAGATTCCTCCCTACCGTCATTTTAAAGTATTATTATATGATAAAGTTTTTTTATTTACAAGAATTTTTTTCGCAGATAGCAACAAATTTTTCCAAAGGCTAATCTTTCCTCTATAATATCTTCTTATATTGTTCGAATTGTTTTCCATTTCCCTCTGCAGTACCGAAGCACAAAGAAAATCACACGTACAACCCAGTCAATCACCATTGCAACCCAAACTCCGAATACTCCCATTCCAAAATATTTTCCTAAAATATAACTGAATCCAATTCGAAAAATCCACATACACGGAATGGAAATTAACATACAAGTCTTAGCATCTCCCGCCGCACGAAGTATGGATGGCAACGTAAATGCAGGTGTCCAAATCAGCACACAACTCACACTATGGAAAATCATGATTTCTTCCGCAACCTTAGCTGTTTCCGGAGATAAATTGTACACATCCATAATAAATGGCAATGCCACACAAATCACTATTGTTGTTACAAACATACTGATGTACGAAATGGCAAGCAACTTTTTTGTATAATATGAAACTTGTTCATAATCCTTTGCACCTACACAGCGTGAAATCACGGTTGTAACAGCCAAGGAAAGCGCCATTCCAGGCAAGATTTGAAATGATGCCAATACATTACAAACAGCATTTGCCGCAATCGCATATGTTCCAAATGTGGATACCAGACTTAAAACAAGAACTTTTCCAAGTTGAAACATGCTGTTTTCTAATCCATTTGGAATTCCGATTTTCAGGATCTTTTTTATAGTCTCTTTCTCCGGTCGGTATCGAAGTGTTTTTTGTAAATGAAGAACTTGCTTTTCATTCGACAATAATACAGTAATTAAAATTGCCGCTGTCATGCGTGAAACAAGTGTAGGAATCGCAACGCCTTCTACTCCGCAATGAAATCCGTAAATTAAAATTGCATTTCCGACCACATTGATTGCATTCATGATCAGTGAAACAGTCATTGTAATTTTAGAGTTTCCCATTGTCCGAAAAATCGCCGCTCCACCATTGTAAAGTGCGATAAATGGCACAGATGCTGTTACGATCAGAAGGTACGTATTGGCATACTCCATTACGTCGGGTTCAATCTGACCAAACACTCCTTGCAAAATCATATTTTTCCCTAAATAAACAAGTCCCATTACACCTACGGCAAGAATCGTAACAAACCATATCAACTGATTTGCTGCTTTATCTGCTTCCTCCGGATTCTTTCGGCCTAAATATTGACCGGCAACAACTGCTCCTCCGGTTGCAAGTGCACCAAATAGGTTAATTATAAGAAGCATAACCTGATCCACCAAAGATACACCGGATACCGCTGCTTCTCCGACACTCGCTATCATGATCGAATCCGCCATTCCGACAAGCACTGCCAAAAATTGTTCGATGATCAACGGCAAAATCAATGCCGTCAATGCTTTATTATCAAATAAATAGTGACTTTTCTCTTGTTTTACTTTCATTTTCTCACTCCTTCATGCAATTTATTATAAAACCATGGCGAAAAACTTACAATATTTTCGTTCATGTATTTCAATTTATACACAAAAGAGCTATTATGAATTTATCTGATTTTCTCTAACAGTATTTCTTTTTCATCCGGAAGGGTTCCCAATAATTTTATAATATTGGTTGCATGTGTCGTATCAAATTCTGTTCTTTTTTTCACATCGAGATTCTCTAAAAGGATTCTCACTTCCGATAATTTTTCTTTTACACCGGCTTGCACAAACATTCCTTCTTGTTCCATTTTTGCAAGTTCCGTACTCGCAAATACTGTTAGATTCATAGTAATGATCTTACGTGCTTCAAACTGATTCAACATCTTCGCTGTCTTTTTTGCATTTTCTTCTGACTTTCCTTCTCCCGCAATTCCATACATTACAATTGCATGAAACGGCAATTTTGCCTCATTCAGTTTTTTTCCTACTTCAATCGCTGTTTTTACTGTATGTCCTTTGTGAATCATTTTTAAAACTTCATCACTTCCCGACTCGAATCCTACATATAACAAACGAAGACCTGCTTCATGCAGTTTTTTTAGTTCTTCTACACTATATTGTTTGATCGTACGAACTGCTGCATACATAGCTACACAGCCACAATACGGATAATATTTTTGAATCAAATTTAAAATCCTCATCATTTTTTCATAACCAACCGAAAGAGGATCTGCCCCTGTTAAAAATACTCGTTCCGTATAAAGATCCCCATTCATCAATTCAAATTCTATTTCCCGTATTGGTACCTCTTCATATTCTTCATCTTTATACATCGAGCAAAAAGCGCACTGATTAAATGAACATCCTCTTGTTACCGGAACTAAAACAGTTGTAATTTCCGTTTGCGGGTAAAAAATATTTCTTGTTTCGCTCATACTGCTGCCTCCTTTTTAACTAGTCCCACTTCCTTCTATCTAGTTAAATTATACTTCCTTTAAAAAGGAAATGGAAGTGCCTCTTGTTCATTGCTGCACTTCCATTTTATACTACTGATTAACTTCTCCCATTGTTGGAATTGATGTCTGCGCACCTTTTCTCGTCACTACAATAGAAGATACTTTTTGTCCTAACTCAATTGCTTCTTTATATTCTTTTCCTTGACTAAGCGCCAATGCGAATGCTGCTGTAAAACTATCTCCTGCCGCAGTTGTATCTACTGCTTTTACTTTATGAGATGGGAAAAACTCCTCTGTTTCATTTGTAACGAATAAGCATCCATCACCGCCCAATGTTACAATGACATTTTTTACCCCTTTTCCAATCATCATCCTTGCACCTTGTACAAGTTCTTCTCTCGTTTCCATTTTTAGTCCTGTTAGAATTGCAAGTTCTGTCTCATTCGGCTTAATGTAATCAATTCCTTTCCAAAAATGGTCTGGAATATTTGAAATCGCTGGTGCCGGATCAACGATCACAGTTTTTCCTTCTTCTACCGCAAACTCTTTTACATATTCCACTACATCCAAAGGAATCTCTAGCTGCATGATCACAATATCACATTCTCTAAGAACGTCCATATGATCATCAATTAACTCCTTTGTAACAAGTCCATTCGTTCCAGCAATCAGAATAATTGAATTCTCTCCATGATCGTCTACTGTAATATATGCCTGTCCTGTTACGCCTTCTTCCATTCTCCGAATCCCAGAAACATTTACATTGACACTTTTTAGATTTTCAAGTAGTGCGTCTCCAGATGAATCCCGTCCAACCGCGCCAATCATAGTAATGTCTCCGCCTAGTTTCCCTACTGCATACGCTTGATTTGCGCCCTTTCCTCCTGGTATAAGCGTAACGTTTCTTCCCGAAATAGTTTCTCCTCCCTTTGGCATATGCGGAGTTTCAATGACAATATCCATATTCAAACTTCCTACTACTGCAATTTTTTTCATTGTTTTATATTCTCCCTTCTTTTTTCTTCACATTTTAAATATATTTCTTCTTCATAAATATCAACCGTTTTTCGATCCGGCAATGCAGGTTGTACCCCATATCTCGTCACACTAAGCCCTGATGCATAAATTGCAAATTCAATTGCATGAAGTAAATCTTTTCCTTCACTCAAATATACAGCCATAGCACTAATAAAAGAGTCTGCTCCTCCAGTTGTGTCAACAGCTTCAAAACCTGCTCCTTGAAAATATACGGCATACTGATGATTTTTTAGATAGCACCCTCTTTTCCCCAATGTGATGATCACGTTCTGTATTCCTCGTTCCAAAAGAATTTCTGCTTTCTCTTCCAAACACTTTTCCCCCGGAACAATCGCATGAAGTTCTTTTTCATTTGGTACAAAATATGAAATTGCTGATAACATTTCTTCTGTTAATGCTTCTGTTAACGAAGGTTTCAAAATTACTTCCACATGATAACGTTTGCACATTTTCAGCGTATATTCTACTACTTCTTCTGGTATTTCCAAGGAAAGTAGACAGTAGTCAGCTCTTTCAAACAGATAACTGCAACGTTTTATTTGATTCGCATTTAAATTTTGATTTGCTCCTTGATAGATGACAATTGAACTTTCCCCATGTTCATCTACATTAATATAGGCTTTTCCACTTGGAAGAGTTGTATCAAACAGCACCCCATCCATATGTACACGATTCTCCATCAAGTCCGAATAAATCTGCTTTCCATCCATATCTTTTCCCAGACAACCTATCATATAAGCTTGGCCACCCAGTTTTCCGACTCCAACGGCTTGGTTCGCTCCTTTTCCTCCGGAATGAACCGATATTTTCCTGGCATTTTGAGTTTCACCTGCAACCGGAATCTTTTTCCCCTCTATCGTCACATCCATATTCATACTGCCAACGACCAAAATAGCTTTTCCTTTTTTCCCTTGCAGAGGTTCTGCAACGCTCCCCCGCATTTGAACTGTAGGCTGTAAACACTTTACTATTTCTATCATTTTCTCTTCCCTAATCATTTCTAAAAGATAGTCTATAGCTGTTTTTGCCATCATCTCACTCGGCAAACAAATCGCTGTAATTCCACAACCTAAAAATGAAAGAATAGAATGATCTCCAATCGATATAATAGAAAGATCCTCCGGAATTTTTGTTCTGCTTCGCTCCATTACCTGATATACACAGCAAGCTATCTCCGGACTACCGCATACCACTCCGGTGACATTTCCACTCAACACTTGTGAAACTCCATATTGTATGATTTCCTCCAGTGACCTTCCTTCATATATCCATATCGGCTTTTCTTTGATCCCGGCATTTCGTAATGCATTTGTATATCCATGGACTATACTTGCATCTCCTTCCAGAAAGATACAGCCTATTTCTTGATGACCTGCCCTTATAAGTTGATTCGCTGCCATCTTGGAAGCTTCAGACAGTCGATAATATAGAACCATTTTCTCCTGCTCATCAAACTCCTTCGTCTCATTAATATATACAATCTGCCTATCACTCTGCCCGATTGTAATACGTTTTGAGGAGTCCAACAAAAGCCCTGAAACTCTCTTCTGCAACAGTTCTTTCGCAAGCAACTCTACTTCATCTTCAGAATTTGCATAATTTACAACTATTCCATACCCGTTTTCTCTAGCAACTTTCTCTGCTGTAAGTACAATATTATCTCGTTCTCGATTTTTCCTCTGTATTACCAAACCTATGAATCGATTTTTAATTCCTTCTTTTTCAAGAAAGCGAAAATAGGGAACATAATTCTCCCTGTCTATGATTTGAAGAACTTTTTGCTTTGTCTCTTCACTGATATCCTTATCCTTGCCATTCATTACCTTTGATACAGTAGAAGCAGATACTCCGGCAAGTTTGGCAATATCGCGTATATTCATGCGTCTCTCCTTTCTTTCAGCCCACAAAATTTCTTCAAACATCTTGTTGACTGAATCTTACCACTCTTTCTTTGATGTCACAATCCATTCTTCCAACGAAACTGTTTTCCGACGTTATAAACAATATAACACATTTACTAAACAATGTTTAGTATCTCTTTTTTATAAAAAATACCAACAGAAAAACGCTGGACCTCCAGCGTTTATTCTTCATTCTTACATTTCTGTTTCTTGTTGATGGAGATATTTCTCACGAGTCGCCATTCCTCCTCTAATATGGCGTTCTGCTTTATTCATATCAAGCACTTTTCTTGCTTGAGTGGCAAGAGTTGGGTTAATCTGCTCTAAGCGTTCTGTTACATCTTTATGTTTGGTCGTTACAATTTAGAACTGTTTCATTTTCTTCGATTAATACAGACTCATCTAACCCAAGATCACCAAGCAAACGTAAATAAATATCTACATTTCCATCCTTATCTACTTCTATCTTCTGAATCAATCGCTTTAATTGTACGTTGGTCATCTCATGAACATCTGTAATATCCTCAATCTGTTTAAAGGTATCATTCAAGATTTTTTCCATCTGATCTCCTTTTGTCAAATTACTGCATACCATTTTCAATTCATTTTCCAGACGCTCCAGTTCCTGGCGAGTACCCCCTAAC
>Scrappy_p2__coassemble_1830_pt1 | contig 9351 bp, 7 predicted proteins | sample Scrappy_p2__metabat2_high_PE_016 | metagenome-assembled genome bin Scrappy_p2 | reverse complement strand
TTTTTTTATTTTTTTAAGTTTGTTTTTCTTGATTTGTTTGTCGTCATCAGCAACGAGTTATATCTTACCATCACAGTTCGGAATTGTCAATATTATTTTTGCTTTTTATACATTTTGCACAATTCAGACAATATCGAATCAATTTCAATTATTGATCAACAATAAAAGGCACAAAAAACTCCTTCTCAATAGTAAGTCATTCACCTACTTCCATGAAAAGGAGCATCTCCTAAAACCAATTTTACAAAATTTACTTTTCATATGAGCATAAAAACTCTGCAATCATTTCAATACACCCTTCAACATCTTTCATATCGGCAATTTCTCCCGGTGTATGCATGTTCCGGAGCGGAATCGACACAAGTACAGTCGGAACTCCTTCATTTGAAAAATGAATCTTATCTCCATCAGTATAACTCCAGTTGCTTGCCGCTTCTCTCTGTGTAAAAATGCCCATGCGTTCCGCTGCTTCTTCCATTTGACCATTCAATCGTTTTGCCACAAGCGGACTATTGCACAATACCGGACCGCCTCCCAGCAGTACATCCCCAGACTCTGCCGGATTACTTACTCCGCTATAATCTGTACAATATGTTACATCCACTACAACCGCTGCCGTTGGCTGGATTCTTGCACTTGACCAAAAGGCTCCGTTCTTTGTCGTTTCCTCTCCTACCGTTGCAGCTGCATAAACTCCTACATGGCATCCTTTTTCTTTTGCACGTTTCAAAGCTTCCATAATAATAAACACACCAATTTTATCGTCCAGTGCCCTTGCTGCAATTCTTTCATTCATTAAATCTCGCACACCAGAATCAAGAACAATCGAATCTCCAAGTGAAACAACATTCTCCGCTTCCTCTTTTGATGTTGCCCCAATATCAATGATAAAATCTGCCGCTTTTAATGATTCCTTTTTAAAAATCTCTCTACTTCCTTCTACAACACCATATACTGTTCCATTCTTTGTCAAAATCCTTACTTTTTGTCCCGGATATGTTCCCTGGATGATACCGCCTCTTTCAATCGCTTGAATTCTTCCTTCTCCTGTAATCCTTGTCACCATAAGCCCAATTTCATCAGCATGCGCAGATAACATGATTCGTATCGGATGATTCTGGTTGATTACACAAACTGTATTCTCCATCTCATCTACACGAATTTCATCTGTAAATTCCTGCATATAGTTTCGTAAATATTCCTGTCCCTGTTCTTCACATCCTGATACAGAAATGTGACTCAAAAGATCATATAAAAATTTTTTATCCATGTCTTTTGCTCCTCTACCTAATATCTTTCACACTATCTCGTTCATATAACTTTGTAGGTACTGTTACCATAACGCACAATTCTCGTTCGCCAAGAATTCTTTCTTCCAAAAGTTTAACCGCATATTCTCCCATAAATTCCATATACAACCTAACAGTTGTAAGGGGCGGAATCATGTATTTTGCAGTCGGAATATCATTAAAGCCAATGATACTGATATCTTCCGGAATCTTAATCCCCAATTCATAAGCAGCTTTGTAACATCCTACCGCCATAGAATCATTTGCCACAAACAATGCGGTCGGCAAATGATTCTCCACATATAATTCTTTTAATAATCTATACCCATATTTTGCATGAAATAATCCAGTTTTTATATACTCGGGATGATACAACCCTTTTTCTGTCAAATATTTTTTTATCGCAACCATTCGCTCATCTTGCAATTCTCGTCCATCCGGATCTCTTTCCTGGCAACCAACAAATCCAATTTTTGTATGTCCATGTTCAATAAAGCAATCCATAATCGTTCGAACCGCCTGATCATAATCAATTTTAATCGCATCAAACCGACTGATATCCGGATTTGAATCAATAAATACTGTTGGTTTTCCCCACGAACCGATTATTTCCACCATCGTTTTACTAAACGTTCCGGAACAAATCACGCCGTCCACCGCAGCAAGAGTCTCTACTGTATCTTGCAGACTGATTGGTACTTTCCTATACCCTTCTTCCTCCAGCTTATTTTCAATCGCAAGTCGAATACACAAATAATACGGATCTTCCAATTCTTCTGTAGGCGAATAGGAATACAGCACACCTATTTTTAATTTTTTCTTTCGTCTTTTCTGTACTTTCAATGTATACTCTAACTGCTCTGCCGCTTCAAAAATTCTTTTTTTCGTTTCTTCCTGCACATTCAAAGTCTCATCATGATTCAAAACTCTTGAAACCGTGGCAATTGATACACCGGCTTTTGCTGCAATATCCTTAATAGTCGCCATACAGATCCCTCCTAATCTAATTCGCTTTCTTCTTTGGTTGTATTTCCGAAACAAGTACTGCCGATAAAATCAACGCAGAGCCCACAATCATTCTTACTGTTACGCTTTCATGAAGCAAAATAACAGAAAATACAGTTCCAAATACCGCTTCCATTGATAAGATAATCGCTGATTTCGTTTCATCTACATACTGCTGTGATACAGTTTGGAGCAAATAACAGATAGTTGTGCTCACAATACCAAGATACAACACAGCAAGCATACTTTTCATAGATGGATGGAACTGAAAATCTCCACTGATCACCAAACCAATTACCGATAAAATACATGCTGTCGTCATCTGTAAAAAGTTCAAGACAGATGCACGGATTCTTCCAACAAATTCTCCGGTAAGGAAAATCTGAAATGCAAATCCGACCGCACATAACAAAGTAAGTCCATCTCCCAAATTTACAGAGAAGTCACTTTGAAGCGACAATACTCCCGCTCCTACAATCGCCATTCCTGCACCGATCAAACTTCTCATTTCAATTTTTTTCTTATAGATTACCAATGCAATAAACGGCACAAACACTACATTAGTCGCCGTAAGAAATGCGTTTTTGGAAGGTGTGGTATATTGCAATGCAATAATTTGAAGCGCAAACCCTGCAAACAAAGCAGTTCCAAGCCAAAAACCACATTTAATCTCATCTTTCTTAATTGTTCGTAGTTGTTTTCCACCTAAAATCGTCATACAAATTGCTGCAATAAAAAAGCGAACCGCCATAATCTGAAATGGTGTCAATGTTTCCAACGCCATATCGCTGGCAACAAAACCGCCACCCCAAATAATTGTAACCGCCAAAAGTCCTAAGATGCCTAAATATTTTTTCATATGTTCCCTCGTTCCTTTTCTATTTTTAATTTCAATGTATTATATCATATTTTTTGAAAAAAAGGAGCAAAAACTGCTCCTTTTTTACCTATTTTTCTTGATTTTTTTACTTGAATTTTGACTCTAATTCCTTCTGAAGATCTTTCATAGTAGCCTTTACATCTTCGCCATTTAAGAAAATCTTAGATACAGCTGCTCCAATAGAATCTCCTGCCTCTAATGAATTTGGAGAAATTGGAATTTCAGCTATTTTCTGTCCATTTTGGATAAAGAGATCATATACGTTTCCTTCACCAAAGAAAGCATCTCCTTTTTTGAAGACTTCTTCTTCATAGCTTGGAATGTAAGATGGATATAAACCATATTTCTCAAATCCGCTTGCCTGGAGAGCTGAATCTGTCATGGCAAATTTCAAGAAATCTTTGCATTCATCAGGTGCTTCTGTTTTTGCATTGATTGCAACGTTAGATCCACCATTATTCACGCTGTATTCTCCACCCTCGATTTTCGGAAGGTCAATTGCAGACCATTTTCCTTCTGTCTGAGGTCCTTTATCTTTGATCGTACCGATCATCCATACAGCTTCCGGAATACATGCAACAGATTCGTTTACCACTGTCTGCTCATATTCATCCCAACCATTGTAGTTTAATACAACTCCGGAATCATAAATCTTATCAGCCATTTCCATAGCTGCAATAGATTCTTTGGAATCTACCTGTGGTTTTCCATCCTTATCAAATACGCCTACACCGAATTCACTGCGGATAATAGAGTATAAAGAACTCTTCTTTGGATCAACAGGGATCATTTTTACCGGATCTCCCTTTGGTGTTTTACATGTTGCTTCAATCTTCTTACCAGCTTCGATCAGATCATCCCATGTCTGAATATCTTCCGGTTTTACACCGGCTTGTTCAAAGTAATCTGTGCGATAGAACAAACCAACTGGGCCGGCATCCCATGGGAATGCATGCACTTTGTCTTTATAAGTAACTTCAGATACCTTGGAAGCTAGGAAATCATCTGTGCTTACTGCATCTGATACATCAAGAAATCCTTCTGGGAATTTGTCTGCGTATCCCGGAAGTACATCACCTTCAATTGCAATGATATCTGCGATACCATTTCCTGTTGCAAGAGAAGTAGAAAGTTTTTTGTAAATCTGATCTGTTCCCATCTCTTCGAACTCAAATTTAACATCCGGATGGTCTTTCTGATACTTCTCCGCAGCATCTTGAAGTTGCATCAAAGCAACGTCCCATGCCCATACAGAAATCACTTTTTCTCCGTCCGCAGATTTCTTTTTGCCGCCGCATCCTGTCAACGCAAGGGATGCTGTCATTGCTGCCGCCAAAGCTAATGCCATGACTTTTTTCATTCTTTTCTTCATAACTTTTTCCTCCTTTTATTCTTTTACTGCTCCACCCATAACACCTGCAACGAACTGTTTTTGGAATACCAAGAAAATAATCAGAATCGGCAGTGTAGCTACAGCTGTTGCCAGCAAAATTACCGCATAGTCTTTATTGGTCGGGTTACCATCCAGCATTGCCAAAGCAATTGGGAGTGTATATTTGTCTTCACTTCCAAGGATGATCAAAGGCCACATAAAGTTATTCCACATACTTGTGAACATATAAATTACCAACGCACCAAGAGCCGGTTTAATATTCGGCAATACAATTCTTGCGAAAATACCCATCTCACTTACACCATCGATTCTTCCTGCTTCCATCAATGCAGTAGGGAAGTTTAGCATGTTCTGGCGCATTAAGAAGATACCAAATGCATTTGCAAGAAGAGGAAGGATAACTGCCCAATGACTATCTGTCATGTTCAGATTGATCATCATCTCAAATAACGGCACATACATTACGAGAGATGGAATCATCATAGAGCCCATGATAAATCCGAATATAATTCCTTTTCCTTTAAAGTTGAATTTTGCAAGTGCATATCCTGCTGCTGAGAATAATAACAACGCAAGCAATGTATATACAACTGATACAAACAAAGTATTAAAAATACTTGTAAGCAGATCAACTTTCCCGCTTAAAATTGTAAAGTTGTTCAACAATTCAGATCCCGGTGTAAGTTTTGGAGGTACTGACAAAATCTGATTGTTTGTATTTGTTCCCGAAACAAACATAAAATAAAATGGAAACAAAGAGAGGAATGCACTAATTGTCAAAACTACATAACAAAATATTTTACCAAATTTCTTCATTAGTTTTCCTCCTTTGTCGCTTTAAACTGGAACACAGACAACAGAGCAATAATAACTGTCATCACATATCCGATTGCAGATGCGTATCCAAATTTCAGATAACGGAAACCATTGTCATAGAGATACTGACCCATCGTGATAGTAGCATAGTTCGGTCCACCTGCGGTTAAAATATATGGTTCGTCGAATAGCTGTAATGTTCCGATTGTAGATGTAATCGTACAGAACAAAATAATCGGCTTAACCATCGGAATCGTAATGTAGAACAATTTATGCCAGAATGTTGCTCCGTCAATATCTGCCGCTTCCATCAAATCATTAGAAATAGACTGAATACCTGCCATAAGAATGATCATATTGTATCCTAACCATCTCCATGTAATTGAGATAATGATCGCAAATCTTGCCGGCCATTCTTCATAAAACCAGTTCACACCTTTTCCACCAAATAACTCGATCACATAGTTGATCAAACCATGATCTCCATTTAATAAAACCTTAAATACAAGTGCATATGCAACAAGCGCTGTTACTGATGGGAGGAAGATCGTTGTTCTAAAAAATGCTCTTCCTTTAATAAATTTCTGTTCAATTGCAACCGCGATCAAAAGAGCTCCTCCGATCATAACAGGCACTTGAACAATCAAGAAAATGAATGTGTTAAACAAACTTTTCCAAAAAGTTTCATCTTTAAACAATGTTACATAATTCTGAAAACCAACAAATTCATAGGATCCCGATACAAGTTCAAAGAAACTCAGATACAAGGATCTTATAATCGGATATACCATAAACAACGCAAAAATCACCACGATTGGAGCAATCAAAATATATGGTATTGTTTTTTGGTTAATCAACGGCTTTTTATTCATTTACTCTCACCTTAGCTTTCTTACTTTCTTGAATAAGCGACTCATTGAAGGCACATCCAAATACCAGTTTCATTTCGTAATCATTAATTCTTGTCTTATTAGCATATGTCTGCTCTTCTCCGCATGAGTTTGTCCCAACACCTGAATGTTTCATATCAATATGAACAATCGTCTCAGGACAACGTTTAATCTCTCCTACGTGTTTTGCAGCCGCAAGTTCCTGAATTGTATAGTCATGTACATCTACGCCAACCTCTTGTTCTGCACAAATCAGAAGACTCCTTTCTTCATCTCCAACAGCCAGCCATTTCACACCACAGCGATGACCGTTTTCTTGAGGCATTGCATACTCTACATGCATTCCATCCACATCCGTCTGATATACCCCCATCACAGATGCTGATTTCATATCCGGATAATTTTCTTCCGGACCCAGACCATACCATGTTACATTTCTCATTTCTTTCGGAAGCTTCATCTCAATTCCAATTCTCGGAATAAATTCAGGTACAAATTTGCTGTATTTAAATCCACGAAGCTTCAAGTCAAGTGTCATCACACCATCTTCATAAATTCTGTATTGATAGCACGCTTTAAATCCAAACGCCATACTAAGCACAGAAAAGTGTGTCTCAATATCAACTTCTGTATAAACTTCGTGTTCTTTTAACGCAAAGCTTTCCAACTGTTCCTGCTGTCTATGAAGAAAATATTTTCCATACCAGTCAGCCACTTTGTACATATCATTATCTATAGCTGCACGATCCAGATTCAGAACCGGCCCTTCTACCATACATGTAACTCCATCTTTTTTATAAGAGATAAGCTGACCTGTTATCTTATTAAATTCCACGGCAACATGTTGACCTGTGATTTTGGCACAAACTTCATTTTCTTCAATAACAAAATCCGTCTTCTCGAAAGTGTTTTCGCTTTCATCTGCTTTTTCATAAATCGGAAGCTTATATTGCTCTTTTGCAATTTCATGTTCACTAGGAGCAAATGTTGTTTCCTTATTGTATGTAAAGATGACATTCAAATAATATTCTGTCTCTTTTTCTACTTTTTCCGGTTTCACAGGAACAACAACATCTTGATAACTCTGCGGAGCAGCTTCTAATCTTTCAACACAGCCTTCCAAATCTACTTGATCATCATGCATCAATACGTATCTCATAGATACATCTTCTAAGGATTTAAAATACCGAAGATTGTGAATTCGCAATTTTCCTTCTTCTGCATCCACAAGCTCTGCCTTTATCGGAGCAATCACTTGTTTATAATGCACCAATCCCGTAGACGGAACCCGATCCGGTCTTAAAAGTCCATCCATACAGAAATTCGAATTGTTTGGGGCATCGCCATAATCACCACCATAATAATACGTCACATTACCATCTTTATCTTTTGTTTCAATACCATGGTCGTACCATTCCCAAATAAATCCACCTTGCATCCGTTCATATTTGCGGAACATTTCCTGATAATCTTCTAGATTTCCCGGACCATTGCCCATTGCATGGCAATACTCGCATAGGATATGAGGCTTATTGTGAGAATCATTATTTTCACCAATTCTTCTCATGCCATCTAATCTTGTATACATAGTAGAATAGACATCTGTAATATCTGCCTCAAAATCACTTTCGTAATGAATGAGTCTGGAACGATCAATTTCTCGAATTGCATTCGCAGTCTCTGTAAAATTTGTTCCTGTAGACGATTCATTTCCCAATGACCACATCAAAATGCATGGATGATTTCTGTGTTCCTTTACCATTCTGACACTTCTATCACAATAAGCATTTTTCCAAGTCGGTTCCTCATTCAGCCATTCATATTTTTCAATCCATTCAAAACCATGCGTTTCCAAGTCAGCTTCATCAATGACATAAAATCCATAAAAGTCACATAGCTCATAAAAATATGGCTGTTTTGGATAATGAGAACAACGGATTGCATTGATATTGTGCTGCTTCATAAGACACATATCTTCTTCTACAACCGCTCTTTCTACCGTTCCACCGTTTTTCGGACTAAAATCATGCATATTCACACCACTTAATAGAATTGGTTGTCCATTTACTAAGAAATTGCATCCTTTCAGTTCGATTTTTCGGAAACCTGTTTTTATAAGCGCCTCATCTTCTGCCGTACCGTTTCTCACCAGCCTTGCAGACAACTCGTATAATACCGGTGTTTCAGCACTCCATGGATTAACATTCGCAATTTCACATTCCCATTGCGCCTGTCCATCTACCAATAAAGCCACGCCTTCTGCGATACATGTTCCAAGCATGTCATTCAATTTCCAGCTTACAGAATCCGCTTCTTTCGAAGCCTTCACAGACTGTCTTAAAATCCCTTTGGAATAGTCACCGGTCAAATCCGCTTCCACCACATAATCTGCAAATGCACATTCCGGTTCACTAACAAGTGATACACTACGAATGATTCCGCTATACCACCACATATCTTGTGCTTCCAAATAGGTTCCGTCTGACCACTGATATACACGTACCGTAATCTGATTCTCTCCTGCATGTAAAAGTTCTGTAATGTCAAACTCTGAAGCAAGACGACTTACTTTGCTATACCCTGCATATACTCCGTTTACCCATACATCGTAAGCGCTGCTTACACCTTCAAAGCGTAAAACATTTCTTCTGTTCGCCCAATCTGTCGGTATCTCAATCGTTCTACGGTAAATACCTGTTGGATTTTCCGACGGAACAAACGGCGGATTGATCGGGAACAAATACCAAACATCTGTGTAATGCATGTTTCCATACCCTTTCAATTGCCAGCAAGATGGGACTGTGATGGTATCCCAGTGCCCGTCCTCAAATACCTCTGCTTCAAACCCTTTTGGTGAATACTCAGGGGCTTTTAAATACAGGAATTTCCATTCTCCGTCCAAAGAAATCCACTCCGTCGTATTCGAATATGTTCGAAAGTCAGTATGTGCATCTCTTCGTCCGATTTGAAGAAGTTCTTCGTTTTCCCAACGTTTCTTCTCTCTCATAATTCTCCTCCCTTCCCGTCTCTAGTACTATAATATTACTATTTCACTAGTAATAAGTCAATATTTTACTT
>Scrappy_p2__coassemble_1829_pt1 | contig 9353 bp, 18 predicted proteins | sample Scrappy_p2__metabat2_high_PE_016 | metagenome-assembled genome bin Scrappy_p2 | reverse complement strand
ACTCTAAAGTTACTTTATCACCTGGTAAAATCTTAATAAAGTTCATACGAAGCTTTCCGCTGATATGAGCTAATACCTGGTGACCATTCTCAAGTTCTACCTGAAACATTGCATTTGGCAATTTTTCTACTACTGTTCCTTCAATTTCAATTACATCAGCTTTTGACATATTATGCATCCTCCCTGTTATACATTTTCAAAATTCGCTTTATTGCCGTATCATCTGCATTTTGGATTTCATATTTTTTATGAATCACTTGAACATGACTATATTGCTTTTTCTTCGGTTTATCCAAAGTTTTCAATCTTCCGTCAACTACATATACATATGTGTCATCTAAGTTTGATATCACATAAACTTTCCCTTTATCATGTCCTGCTTTTGATTTTACAAGCATACCTTCTTCAAATCTTTCCATAGTGTTTTCCTTTACTTTTATAAGGTCAACAGCTTCGGTTCGCTTTCTGTGATCAGCACCGTATTTTCATAATGTGCGGACAAAGAACCATCTCTTGTCACCACTGTCCAGTCGTCATCAAGCCATCTTACCCGATAGTCTCCGACATTGATCATCGGTTCGATCGCGAGTGTCATTCCGGCGCGCAGTTTCATCCCTTTTCTGCCCATTACATAATTCGGTATCTCCGGTGCTTCATGCAGTTTTGTTCCGATTCCATGACCACAAAGATCTCGCACAACGCCATAACCTCGCTCTTCTGCATATCTGCCTATTGCTGCCGAAATTTCAAATAAATGATTTCCTTCTCTTGCATATTTTATGCCCTCGAAGAAAGACTCTTTTGTTATCTTTATAAGCTCAGAAGCCTCTTTACTTATCTCACCGATCCCATGCGTTCTTGCAGCATCGGAATGGTAGCCTTTATATATCACCCCTGCGTCAAGTCCTACAATGTCTCCTTCTTTCAGAATCCTTTTATTCGTAGGAATTCCATGAACAACTTCATCGTTCACAGATACACAGATAGATGCCGGGTAGCCATTATAATTCAGAAAAGAAGGAGTACAGCCATAGCTCCTTATTACTTCTTCTCCAATTCTATCAATCTCAAGCGTCGTCATACCCGGATGAAGCGCTTTCTCCATTTCTTCATGAACGATGGCAAGAATACGTCCTGCCTCTGTCATAAGTTCTATTTCTCTGGCTGATTTTATAGATACAGGCATAATCTACTCTCCCAGAATAGCTACAACTGCTTTAAAAACGTCTTCTAAATCTGCAGTTCCGTCTACAGTTTCAAGAATACCTTCTTCTTTATAATAATCAATCAATGGTTTTGTTTGATTATGATATACTGTCAAACGTTTTGTGACAGTCTCCGGCTTATCATCATCTCTTAAAATCAAGTCACCGCCGCATACATCACAGATATTCTCAACTTTTGTTGGTGCATGTACAATATGATATGTTGCACCACAATGAACACATGCGCGACGTCCAGCCATACGTTTTACAATATTTTCGTCCGGAACATCTACTTCGATCGCATAATCCAATTTATCTCCAAGCGCTTTCAAAGCCTGATCAAGAGCTTCTGCCTGAGGAATTGTTCTTGGAAATCCATCTAAAATATATCCATTTTTACAATCCTCTTTCTGAATACGATCCATAACAAGATCTACGGTAAGTTCATCCGGCACAAGCAGACCTTGATCCATAAATGATTTTGCCTTTTTACCAAGTTCTGTTCCGTTCTTAATATTTGCACGGAAAATGTCTCCTGTAGAAATATGAGGAATCTCATATTTAGAAGCAATTTTCTTTGCCTGTGTCCCTTTTCCAGCGCCAGGTGCACCTAACATAATTATTTTCATAACCAGCCCTCCTCGTCATGAGTCAATGAAAATTTGTCTGTATAGTATTTTAGTGTTCTGCGTTGATCTAAAAATAACAATCAACACAGGACACTAATCAATTAACTATTCAAAAAACCTTTGTAATTACGTACAAGCATCTGAGATTCTACTTGTTTCAAAGTTTCAAGGATAACACCGATGATGATGATCAATGATGTTCCAAGGAATGAAACGTTAGCTCCTAACATTCCATTGAATATAAATGGAATCACCTGTACAATTACAAGTCCAACAGCTCCGATAAAGATGATATAATTTAAAATCTTTGTCAAATACTCTACTGTTGGTTTACCAGGACGAATTCCTGGAATAAATCCACCGCTCTTCTTCATATTATTTGCAATCTCTAATGGATTAAAAGTAATCGATGTATAGAAATATGCAAATAAAATTGTTAAAGCAATGTATACGATCAATCCCCAAGAATATTGAATATTCTGTGGATTACACCAGTTATTTGAACTTAACCCTCTTAAAATCTCACTTCCGATTCCAGTTCCATTTCCTTTTCCTAAGAAACCGGCAATGACTACTGGAAACTGCATCAATGATGAAGCAAAGATTACAGGTACAACACCTGCTGTGTTTACTTTCAAAGGAATAAATGTTGACTGTCCGCCTACACTCTTTCTTCCTTGAATCTTCTGTGAATACTGAACAGCGATTTTTCTCTGCCCACTCTGAAGTAATACTACAAACACAAAGATAACAAGTAAAATCGCAATAATAATTACTGCGGCAAGGCATGCAACTGCAAGAGACTTTCCTTTCATGAATTTGGTGTATAATGTAGCAAAATCACTCGGAACTCTTGATATGATATTAATCAACAGGACGATCGAAATACCATTACCAATTCCTTTCTCTGTGATTCTTTCACCAACCCACATAAGAAATGCGGAACCTGCTGTAAGTGTAAGAACAACCATTACTACATTTACGAAATTGTATTCTTCAAGCATACCGCTTCTACCCATTCCGATAGAAAGAGCTGTCGATTCTACAACTGCAAGAACTACTGTTACATAACGAGTAATCGCTGCAATTCTTTTTCTTCCATCTTCACCTTCTTTTTGCATATCTTCCAATTTAGGAATTGCAATTGTAAGAAGTTGCATGATGATAGAAGATGTAATATATGGTGTAATGCTAAGAGCAAAGATTGTCATTCTCTCCAGCGATCCGCCTGTAAATGCGCTAAAGAAATTAAACGCATCTCCTGTCTGGCTTTCAAAGAAACTCTGAACGTAAGCGGAGTTGATACCCGGTGTTGGCATCTGAGATCCGATACGAATTACGACAAGCATCAGGAACGTATACATGATACGTCTCCTGATATCGTCGATCTGAAAAGCCTTACGGATTGTCTTAAGCAATTAGATCACCTCTGCTTTTCCACCAAGAGCTTCGATTTTCTCTTTTGCAGATGCGCTGAATGCATTTGCCTGAACTGTAAGCTTCTTAGTTAATTCTCCATTTCCAAGAATTTTAACACCATCTCTAGGGTTTTTAACGATTCCTGCTTCTACAAGTGTCTCAACAGAAACTACTGCATCATTTTCAAATACTTCTAAAGCACCTAAGTTGATTGCAACGATTTCTTTAGAGTTTCTACATGTGAAACCTCTCTTTGGAATACGTCTATATAATGGCATCTGACCACCTTCGAAACCTGGTCTTGTTGCTCCAGAACGAGCTTTCTGACCTTTGTGTCCCTTACCAGCTGTCTTACCATTTCCAGAACCGTGTCCACGTCCTCTTCTGAAATTATCACTGTGTTTTGAACCATCTGCCGGTCTTAAGTTTGATAAATCCATAGTGACACCTCCTTATCTGTATTCTTAAACTTCTTCTACTTTTACTAAATGTCTAACCTGCTGTACCATTCCTCTTGTAGCAGCGTTGTCTGGTAACTCAACAGATTTGTTAAGTTTTTTAAGACCTAATGCTTCTACTGTTTTTTTGTGTTTTGGTACTGCACCAATTGTAGATTTTACTAATGTAATTTTTAAGTTTGCCATTTTCAATCTCCTCCTTAGCCTAAGATCTCTTCAACAGATTTACCGCGAAGCTTAGCTACCTCTTCCGGAGTTTTAATCTGGCTTAATCCTTCGATTGTAGCAAGAACTACGTTCTGCTTGTTGTTTGAGCCTAATGATTTAGTACGGATATTTTTGATACCTGCAAGCTCGATTACCGCACGCGCCGGTCCTCCGGCGATAACTCCGGTACCTTCCGGTGCCTTCTTAAGTAATACTGAAGCACTTCCAAATTTGCCAATTAAATCATGTGTAATACTGTTGTTTTCATCCAAAGCAACAGTAACAAGTTTCTTAGCTGCATCCTCTTTTCCTTTACGGATAGCTTCTGGGATTTCAGCTGCCTTTCCTAAACCTGCACCAACATGGCCATTTCCATCGCCAACAACTACTAAAGCTGTGAATCTGAAGTTACGACCACCTTTAACAACTTTTGTTACACGTTTGATTGATACCACTTTTTCTGTTAATTCTAATGAACTAGCATCAATGCGATTCTGTTTCATGTGTGTTCCTCCTTCTAGAATTCTAATCCAGCTTCACGAGCTGCATCTGCTAATGCTTTGATTTTTCCCTGGTATATAAAGCCGCCTCTATCAAAGACAACAGTTGTAATACCTTTTTCAATTGCTTTTTTAGCAATTACTGTTCCTAAGTATGCTGCTGCATCAACGTTGTTAGTTTTCTCTAATTCTGCTTTTACTTCTTTCTGAAGAGTAGATGCTGAAACAAGAGTATTTCCAACTGTATCGTCAATAATCTGAGCATACATATGATTATTACTTCTAAACACAGCTAAACGTGGTCTTTCAGCTGTACCGCTGAAACGGTTACGTAATTTTCTATGTTTGTTTACACGAACTTCGCTTCTTGATTTTTTACTAACCATCTTCACACTCTCCTTAATTATTTCTTACCAGTCTTACCAACTTTACGTCTGATAACTTCATCAGCATATTTAATACCTTTACCTTTGTATGGTTCAGGTCTTCTCTTATCTCTGATTTCAGCTGCGTATTGGCCTACTTTTTCTTTATCGATACCCTGTACAGTAATCTTGTTCTGTCCTTCAAGAACTGTTTCAACGCCTTCAGGATCGATCATTTCTACTGGATGAGAGTATCCTAAGTTTAATGTTAATTTGTTTCCAGATTTTGCTGCTCTGTAACCAACACCATTTACTTCAAGAACTTTTTTGTATCCTTCAGTTACACCAACTACCATGTTGTTGATGAGTGTTCTTGTAAGACCATGTAAAGCTTTCATTTTCTTTAAATCGTTTGGTCTTGTTACAACGATTGCTCCATCTTCCTGTTTGATTTCCATTTCTACTGGAAGCTCTCTTGAAAGAGTTCCTTTAGGACCTGTTACAGTCACTTTGTTGTTTTCTGCGATCTCAACAGTAACACCTGCTGGAATTGCTACTGGCAGTCTTCCGATACGTGACATACCTTTTACCTCCTACACTTAAATTCTCGGAGCGGCGGCTTGGCCGCTCTGTTTTCAGTTGCATTGAGCACTTGGCTCTGTTCTATATTTAAGGAAGTTCTTTTCCCTAAGCTCGGCAATGCCTCGCCAAGGTCAAAGAACGGCCTTCTCACTAAGTTTGCGCTTTGCGCGCACTAGTGTTCAGTGCCTACCATACGAAGCAAAGAACTTCTCCACCTACGTTAAGTTTTCTAGCTTCTTTATCAGTAATCACACCGTGGTTTGTTGAAATGATTGCTGTTCCAAGTCCACCTAATACTCTTGGAAGATCCTCTTTGTTAGCGTAAACACGAAGACCTGGTTTAGAGATTCTCTTAAGACCTGAAATAACTTTTTCATTCTTATCTGCGCCGTATTTTAATGTGATGTGGATTGTTTTGAACACACCATCTTCAACGACGTCATATTTTGCAATGTATCCTTCGTTGAAAAGAATCTCAGCGATTGCTAATTTCATCTTAGACGCAGGAACATCTACTGTATCATGTTTAGCAGTATTTGCATTACGGATTCTTGTAAGCATATCTGCGATTGGATCTGACATTGTCATGAGTTTTTCCTCCTTTTCTACGAATGAAGCCTACCAAGAAGCTTTCTTAACTCCTGGGATTTGGCCTTTATAAGCTAATTCACGGAAGCATACTCTGCAGATTCCGTATTTTCTTAAATATGCATGTGGACGTCCACAAATTTTACAACGATTGTACTCTCTAGTAGAGAATTTTTGTTTACGTTGCTGTTTAATTTTCATAGATGTTTTTGCCATGAAATTTTTCCTCCCTACTATTTTGTAAATGGCATATTGAATAATCTCAATAATTCACGAGCTTCTTCGTCAGTTTTTGCAGTTGTAACAAAGATAATATCCATACCTCTTACTTTATCTACTTTATCGTACTCAATTTCAGGGAAGATTAATTGTTCTTTGATACCAAGAGCGTAGTTACCTCTTCCGTCGAATGCGTTAGGATTAACACCTCTAAAGTCACGTACACGAGGTAAAGCGAGGTTTACGAGACGATCAACGAACTCGTACATTTTTTCTCCTCTAAGTGTTGTCTTACATCCGATTGCCATTCCTTCTCTTACTTTGAAGTTAGCAACTGATTTTTTTGCTTTTGTAAGAACTACTTTCTGTCCTGAGATTTTCTCAAGATCAGCTACAGCTGATTCTAAAACTTTGTGGTTGTCTTTAGCTTCACCAACACCCATGTTGATAACAACTTTATCGAGTTTTGGCACTTCCATAATATTTTTATAACCGAACTTTTTGATCATTGCGTCAACGATCTCGTTCTGGTACATTTCTTTAAGTCTACTCAAAGTTCTGTTCCTCCTTCCCCAAATTAGTCAATAACTTCGCCTGTTGATTTTGCGAAACGTACTTTTTTGTCTCCATCCATTTTGAAACCTACTCTTGTAGCTGTTCCTTTGTGAATGTACATTACGTTTGAAGCATCAATCGGGCCTTCCTGGTGAATGATGCCACCATTCTGATTAGCAGCACTTGGTTTTGTGTGCTTTGTCAGCATGTTTACACCTTCAACTAAAACTGTATTGTCTTTTTTGTTAACAGCAATAACTTTGCCTTCTTTGTCTTTATCTTTACCAGCGATTACTTTAACTAAATCACCTTTTTTAATTTTCATAGTTGACATCTAGGCACCTCCTTACAGTACTTCCGGAGCAAGTGAAACGATTTTCATGAACTGTTTGTCACGAAGTTCTCTTGCTACTGGTCCAAAAATACGTGTTCCTCTTGGATTCTTGTCATCTTTAATAATTACAGCAGCGTTTTCGTCGAATCTGATGTAAGATCCATCTTTACGACGTGTCTTATTTACTGTACGAACTACTACTGCTTTAACTACATCACCTTTTTTTACAACGCCGCCTGGTGTTGCGTCTTTAACAGAAGCAACGATCACATCACCGATAGCTGCATATCTTCTAGTAGAACCACCTAATACACGAATGCAAAGTAATTCTTTTGCACCTGTATTATCTGCTACTTTAAGTCTACTTTCTTGCTGTATCATGCAGGTAACCCTCCTTAAATACTATTTTACTTTTTCCATAACTTCAACAAGTCTCCATCTCTTATCTTTAGATAATGGTCTTGTTTCCATAACTTTTACTTTATCGCCGATGTTGCACTCGTTTGCTTCATCGTGAGCTTTCAATTTATATGTTCTCTTTACGATTTTGTTGTAAAGAGGATGTTTTACGTGGTCTTCAACTGCAACAACGATAGTTTTGTCCATTTTGTTGCTTACTACTTTACCAACACGTGTTTTTCTTAAATTTCTTTCCACTGTTTTGCTCCTTTCTAATCAATAGATATTCTCAAACCTATTCAGCTTTAGAAGCCTCAGTAATCACTGTCTGAATTCTAGCGATGTTTCTTCTTACTTCTTTGATTCTGCTTGTATTATCTAACTGATTTGTTGCGTTCTGGAATCTTAAGTTGAAAAGTTCCTTTTTAGCAGCTACTAATTCTTCGTTTAATTCTGCAACTGATTTTCCTTTTAAATCTTTTACAAATGTATTAATTTTCACTGTTATCACCGCCTTCTAAATCTTCGCGTGAAACGATCTTACATTTACATGGTAACTTGTGCATAGCAAGACGTAAAGCTTCACGTGCTGTTTCCTCAGGTACTCCGGCAAGCTCGAACATAACGCGTCCTGGTTTCACAACTGCTACCCAGTACTCAAGTGTTCCTTTTCCAGAACCCATACGTGTTTCAGCCGGTTTTGTTGTTACTGGTTTATCCGGGAAAATTTTAATCCAAACTTTACCACCACGTTTGATGTAACGTGTCATAGCGATACGGGCAGCCTCGATCTGGTTTGAACGAATCCAGCATGGCTCTGTTGCTACAAGTCCGAATTCACCGTTTGTAATTTTATTTCCGCGTAAAGCTTTTCCTCTCATAGAACCGCGGAATTGTTTACGACGTTTTACTCTTTTTGGCATTAACATAATTATTTATCGCTCCCTTCCTTAGCTGCTTTAGTTGGAAGAACTTCGCCTTTATAGATCCACACTTTAACACCAACTTTTCCGTATGTTGTGTCAGCTTCTGCGAATCCATAATCAATGTCAGCTCTAAGTGTCTGAAGTGGAATAGTTCCTTCGCTGTAGAACTCTGTACGAGCCATATCAGCTCCGCCAAGACGTCCTGAAACTGCTGTCTTGATACCAAGAGCACCAGATTTCATTGTTCTTGACATGCAAGATTTCATAGCACGTCTGAATGAAATACGGTTTTCTAACTGTAATGCGATGTTTTCAGCTACTAACTGAGCATCTTTGTCTGGTCTTTTGATTTCTTTGATATCTACAACTAATTTCTTATCTGTAAATTTCTGAAGTTCTGCTTTTACTTTCTCGATTTCAGCTCCACCTTTACCGATTACTACACCTGGTTTTGCTGTATAAATAATAATCTTAACGCGATCAGAAGCTCTTTCGATTTCGATTTTAGAAACTCCTGCGCTGTATAATTTCTTTTTAAGAAATGTTCTGATCTTGTGGTCTTCTACTAAGTAGTCTGAGAAGTTTTCTTCAGCATACCATCTAGAGTCCCACTCTTTGATAACACCGACTCTTAAGCCATGAGGATTAACTTTCTGTCCCATTATTGCCCTCCTTATCTTTCATTAAGCACAAGTGTGATGTGGCTCATTCTCTTTTCGATTCTGTAAGCGCGACCCTGTGCTCTCGGTTTGATTCTCTTCATTGTTGGTCCTTTATTTGCGTAACATTCTTCGATATAAAGGTTCTCAACATTCATTCCGTTGTTATTCTCAGCGTTAGCGATTGCTGACTCTAATAATTTCTTTATTAAGCTTGAAGCATATCTTGGATTGTAAGTTAAAATACCAAGTGCTGTCTGTACATCCTTACCTCTGATGGCATCTAATACGAAACATGCTTTCTGAAC
>Scrappy_p2__coassemble_1818_pt1 | contig 9417 bp, 11 predicted proteins | sample Scrappy_p2__metabat2_high_PE_016 | metagenome-assembled genome bin Scrappy_p2 | reverse complement strand
TACTTGTATCTTGCTTTTTTTAATTTTTAAATTAACTTAATGACATTGTGCGAAACCCTCTTTTTTTTGTAAAAACATATGTCTTGTCACATGTAAAAACAAGTGTTATAATTGTGTAAGCTGATACAAGGAGAGGAAAATCATGGAGATTGTAGAAAAGATAAAAAAATTAAAAGAAGAAAAGAATGCAGTTATACTGGCACATTATTATGTGGAACCGGAAATACAGGAGATTGCAGATTATATTGGGGATTCCTTCTATTTGAGTAAGATTGCAGTAGGGTTGAAAGAACAGACCATTGTATTTTGCGGTGTGTCATTCATGGGAGAGAGCGCGAAGATTTTGAATCCAAATAAAACGGTATTGATGCCGGATCTGTCAGCAGATTGTGCGATGGCACATATGGCAGATGCTGAGACAATTCAAAAAATGCGTGATACATATGAGGATTTGGCAGTCGTATGTTACATCAATTCTACCGCAGAATTAAAGCAGCATTCCGACGTGTGCGTGACATCGGCAAATGCAGTTAAAATCGTGAAAGCGCTGCCGAATAAAAATATATTCTTCATTCCGGATAAGAATTTGGCACGCTTTGTTGCAGAACAGGTTCCGGAGAAGAACTTTGTATTTAACAAAGGATTTTGTCCAATACATGATAAGCTATGTTTGGAAGAAGTGTTGAAAGCAAAAGAAGAACATCCGGAGGCAGAGATTTTGACACACCCGGAATGTGCACAGGCAGTTTGTGAAATATCGGATTATATCGGAAGTACTTCCGGGATTATCAATTATGCAGGAAAAAGTGACAAAAAAGAATTCATTATCTGTACGGAAAACGGAGTGCGTTATGAACTTGAGAAGGAAAATCCGGAGAAGAAATTTTATTTTACCAAAACAGAGCCGATATGTTTAGATATGAAACGGATTACATTAGAGAAAATAGCGCACGTTTTGGAAACTGGTGAAAATGAAGTTCATGTGACAGAAGAGCTTCGTGAAAAGTCGGGAAAAGCATTGTCTCGAATGTTGGAACTGGCAAAATAATTTTGGAGGAATGGGAAAATGGAATTACAGGCTGATGTAGTCATTGTCGGTACAGGAGTAGCCGGATTGTTCGCTGCATTATCGTTACCACGAGAGAAGAAGATTATGATGTTGACAAAGTCAGATGCAGAAAGCAGCGACTCTTTTCTTGCACAGGGTGGAATCTGTGTCATGAGAGACGAGAATGATTATGATGATTTTATGGAAGATACCATGAAGGCAGGACACTATGAGAATCGGAAAGAATCGGTAGATATTATGATAAAAGGTTCTAGAGAAGTAATTGATGATTTGATCGCTTATGGTGTGGAATTCGATAGAAAAAACGGAGAGCTTGCTTATACAAAAGAAGGCGCACATTCGAAGCCGAGAATCTTGTTTCATAAAGATATCACCGGAAAAGAGATTACAAGTAAGCTGTTAGATCGGATAAGAGAGCTTGAAAATGTTGTGATCTACGAATATACGACGATGACAGATATTATCGAAGAACAGGGAGAGTGCGTTGGAGTTCGCGCGGAGAATGAAAAGGGAGCATTGGAGATTTTTGCGAAGGATACGATTTGGGCAACCGGTGGAATCGGCGGAAGATATCGACATTCCACAAACTATCCACATCTGACAGGAGATGCTCTTGAGATTGCGAAAAAGCATGGAATTCGTTTGGAACATTTGGATTATGTGCAGATCCATCCAACGACCTTGTATTCCAAGAAACCGGGACGTAGATTTTTAATCTCGGAATCTGTCAGAGGAGAAGGAGCTGTACTTTATAATAAAGACAAAGAACGCTTTGTAAATGAATTGTTGCCAAGAGACGTAGTATCAAAAGCAATTCATGAACAGATGGAAAAAGACGGGACAGATCATGTGTGGCTTTCCATGGAACACATTCCAAATGAAATGATCCTGGAACATTTCCCGAATATATATAAGAGATGTCTGGAAGAAGGATATGATGTGATGAAAGAATGTATTCCGGTTGTTCCGGCGCAACACTATTTTATGGGAGGCGTTTGGGTAGATTCGGATAGCCATACTTCTATGGGGCATTTGTATGCAGCAGGCGAGACAAGTTGTAATGGTGTACATGGAAAGAACAGGCTTGCAAGCAATTCTTTGTTGGAGAGTATTGTATTTGCAAAACGCGCGGCAAAAAAGATTCAGGAAGGTTAAGGAAAAGGAGACAAACTTATGAATAGAATTACAATGGAATTACAAGCAGATGAATTGATCAAATTGGCGCTGAGAGAGGATATTTCCAGTGAAGATGTGACAACGAATTCTGTGATGAAAGAAGCAGTAAAAGGGGAAGTAGAACTGATCTGTAAACAAGACGGTGTGATTGCAGGCTTAGATGTGTTCAAAAGAGTGTTTGAGCTTTTAGATGATACGGTGGAAGTCGAATTTTATTGCAAGGACGGAGATGAAGTAAAAAATAAACAGTTGATGGGAAAAGTGACAGGAGATATCCGTGTATTGTTATCCGGAGAACGTGTTGCTTTGAATTATTTACAGAGAATGAGTGGAATTGCAACATACACACGCTCTGTGGCAGCATTATTGGAAGGAACCAAGACAAAACTTTTGGATACGAGAAAGACAACACCGAATATGCGTATTTTTGAAAAATATGCTGTGCGCGTCGGAGGAGGATTTAATCACAGATACAATTTGTCGGATGGAGTTCTCTTGAAGGATAATCATATCGGCGCTGCAGGAAGCGTTACAAAGGCAGTGCAGATGGCAAAAGAGTATGCGCCGTTTGTTCGTAAGATTGAAATTGAAGTTGAGAACCTTGAGATGGTGAAAGAAGCGGTAGAAGCAGGCGCTGATATTATCATGCTTGATAATATGTCACCGGAAGAGATGAGACAGGCAGTTGAGCTGATTGCAGGACGTGCAGAGACAGAATGCTCCGGAAATGTGACAAAAGAGAATATCAGCAACGTTACTGCAGTAGGCGTAGACTATATCTCCAGTGGAGCGTTGACTCATTCTGCTCCGATACTTGACATTTCATTAAAAAACCTTCATTCTATAGAATAAAGAGACACGGTTTTACCGGAAAAAGGGAGGAAGTGCATGCCTATGACAGGTTCGGAAAGAAGAGAGGCAATCGTAAAACAGATTCAGGAGAGTAACAATCCCATTCCTGCAAAGAAGCTGGCTGCGGATTATGACGTAAGCCGTCAGGTCATTGTACAGGATATTGCCTTGATTCGTGCGGCAGGATATGATATCATTTCTACGAATCGAGGGTATATTTTGAACGAACCGAAGACTGTAAGCAGAGTCTTCAAGGTGCATCATACCGACGAACAGCTTGAGGAAGAATTGTATGCAATTGTAGATCTGGGTGGCTGTGTGGATAATGTAATGGTAAAACACAGAGTGTATGGACATATGGAGGCATCACTCATGATACACTCCAGAAGACAGGTGGGAGAATTTCTGGAAGATATCAGAAATGGGAAATCCAGTCCACTAAAAAACATCACGTCTAATTATCATTATCATAAAGTGAGCGCAGATAGTGAACAGACATTAAATCTGATAGAAGAAGATTTGAAAAAAAGAGGATTCCTGGTAGCATAACCGGGAATCCTTTTTGAGATAGGAAGGGGAGAGCGTATGTATTCTGTTTTGATTGTAGAAGATGATGAAAATATCAATGAACTGTTGCGGGAAACATTAACAAAAGAAGGATATCAGTGTACACAGGCATTTTCCGGTACAGAAGCAAGAATGATATTGTCTATGAATCAATATGATCTTGTATTGCTGGATTTGATGCTTCCAGGAATCAGTGGGGAAGAAGTGTTAAAAGAAGTAAGGAAGCAGGGAAAAACGCCGGTTATTGTGTTGACTGCAAAAGACACGATTGATGATAAGGTAGACGTACTTCGGGGAGGCGCGGATGATTATGTAACAAAGCCGTTTGATATTAAAGAGGTGCTAGCAAGGGTAGAGGTGCAGATTCGAAGAACAGAGGATGCAGAATCCAAAAATCAAAAGAAACTTGAAAGACTCAAGTATGAAGGACTGGAACTGGATCGTGAAACATTTCAAATTATGGTAGGAGAAGTTGAACTTCCTAAGATTACGAAGCAGGAGTTTTCGATTTTGGAGCTGCTTATGAAACATCCGAAAAAAGTATTCAGTAAGGAAGAAATCTTCGAATATGCATGGGATGAGCCTTATATGGGAGAAACAAAAACATTGGACGTACATATTAGTAATATTCGAAAAAAGCTTAAGAAAGTAACAGATAAGGAATATATAGAGACGGTTTGGGGAATTGGGTATCGTCTGCATCCATAATCTTTACTCTTTTTTTACTTTTTATTTGCGAATGATTTGTATTTCATTTGTAGAATAAAATCAGAAAGAGAAAAGGAGAGAAAAAGATGAGCGAGTATTTGTTAAGTACGAATGGACTAACGAAACAGTTTGGCAGTCATAAAGCTGTAAATCATGTCAATATGCATGTGAAAAAAGGTGCAATCTATGGGTTTATCGGGAGAAACGGCGCTGGAAAAACAACCTGTCTTCGTATGATCAGCGGATTAGCCAAGCCTTCTTACGGTGAGATTGAAATGTTTGGTTACAAAAATGAGGAGTTAAAGCAGGTGCGTTCCAGAATCAGTTGTTTGATCGAGGATCCGGGAATCTACGGAAACATGTCCGCTTATGATAATCTGGCGATTAAGTGTAAGTTATTTGGCATTCGTGATAAGAGTTATATAGAAAATATATTGGATACGGTAGGACTTTCTGATACGGGAAAGAAAAAAACAAAGCATTTTTCATTGGGGATGAAGCAAAGGCTGGGAATTGGTCTTGCGCTTGTCGGGGAACCAGATCTTCTCGTATTGGATGAACCGATCAATGGACTTGATCCGCAAGGGATTGCGGAAATCCGTGATATGCTTTTGAAATTAAAGGAAGAGCAAAATATGACGATTATCATTTCCAGTCACATTTTGGAAGAGCTTTCGAAGATCGCAACACATTATGGAATTATTCATAACGGCAGCTTGATTCAAGAGCTTACGAAAGAAGAATTGATGCTTCGATGCAGTGAGCGGATGGAGATTGTGCTTGACAATCCGAAATGTGCGCTTCCAATATTAGACAGAATGGGTTTTACGAATTATCAGGTGATCGACAAGAATACGATCCATGTGAACGAACGGTTGGAGGAGAGCGCCGTCGTGAACATGGAACTTGCCAATGCAGGGATTCTGGTAAAATGCATTGGAATCACAAGCGAAGAATTGGAAAACTATTTCTTGAACTTGACAGGAGGTGGACGCAATGCTTAATATGATTCGAATGGAATTATATCGTATGTTTCGGACAAAAAGTCTGTATGTAATCTGGATGATTTTGACAGCAGGAATTATTTTTTCGACCTGTTTGGGAGCAGATGAATGGAAGACCTATACGATGGAGGAGAAGGAAGAACAATATGCATATGCCACTGGACAGTTGGAAGAAGAACAGGTAAACTTTGGAATGACAGTAACAATTCCGACGAAACCGGGGGAAGATGTCAGCGTATTTGATTTATTCTATGCCAACATCAAAGGAAAATTTATCGCACTTTTTATGGTGATTTTTGCAGTACTTTTTTCTACGGCAGATCTGACTAGCGGATTCGTGAAGAATATCGCTGGCCAGGTGCAAGATCGAAGAGGACTTATTCTCGCAAAAGCAATCGCGCTTTTTGTTTTTACGGTATCCACCATGCTGCTTTTTACTGGAGCACAAGCTGTAAGTAATGTGATTTTCTTTGATAAGTTTGTATTTGGTTCATGGGAAAAGTTCTTCTGCTATGGAGGAATACAGACATTGTTGCATTTTGCATTGGTGATAGTTGCCATGTGTCTTGCAATCGTATTGAGGAACAATGTGATCAGCATGGTACTCGTTGTTTGCATGTGTATGAATGCTTTGGTCATCTTTTATGGATTTATCGATAAGTGTATTGCAAACATGGGAACAAAAGGATTCCATGTGATCGATTACACGGTTAGCGGAAAGATAATGGAACTTGGAATGGACATACAGACAAAAGCAGCAGGATCGGCAGTGATCGTGGCTATTGCCTTTCTCATTGTCACATTGGTAATTTGCAGTACGGTTTTTCAGAAAAGGGATATTTAAAGGAGAAAAATATGTATGGAATCATAGGACTATGTATAGGAATTATTATCGCACTTTTGTGCATCATTATAAGCTATCAGCGGCAGGTACAAGATATCTGCCGCCAATTGCGTTTTCTAAGAGAAAAAGAAAGCAATATGCAGGTTACCCCGAATATTACATGGGGACATATGGGGGAATTGACAGATTTGTTGAATCAGCTTTTAAAGGAAAGGAAAAAAGAACGGATTGAAGCTCACAAAAAAGAACAGATGATTGCGGATACTTATACGAACCTTTCTCATGATATCCGAACTCCACTTACTTCTTTAGACGGCTATTTTCAATTGTTGGAAGGGGCGGATACAGAAGAAGATCGCAGACGTTATATTCAGATTATTCAGGAACGAATTGAAAGCTTGAAGGAAATGCTGGAGGAATTATTTACTTACACGAAGCTTCAAAATGAGACGTATGAGTTAAAGTTAGAAAGGCAAAACCTGAATCAGCTTTTAAAAGAAACGGTGTTTTCCTATTATGACAGTTGGATGGAACAGGGGATTACACCACAATTCGATATTGCAGAAGAACCAGTTTATATACAGGGCAATGCACAGGCTCTTCGCAGAACGATGCAGAATATTATTAAGAATGGATTGGATCACGGGAACAAAGAAATTGAGATACATCTTTACAAAGAGGGAAAGAATACGGAACTTGTATTTTCCAATAAAGTTACGCATCCGGAAGAAATAGATGTGACGCGAGTCTTTGAACGATTTTATAAAGCTGATGAGGCCAGAAGCAGAAATTCTACAGGCTTGGGGCTTTCGATAGCAAAAGGATTTGTGGATAAAATGAATGGTGAGATTACTGCAGAGGTTACAGACGGATGGTTTTTAATCCGGATTTGGTTTCGATGTGTATAACTGGGAGTTGCTGTCCCTATTCTTTACACACATCTACCCACTCTACGGCATGGGATAACTGTTCCAAGTCATCACAAGTAAGTTCGATTGCAGAATTGGAACTTCCTGCTGCAGGGAATACGGTATCAAATCGTTTCATAGAAAGATCCAAATATGTTTTAATGCCTTCCGGATTGGCAAATGGACAGACGCCGCCTACAGCATGCCCTGTCAGTTGTTCTGCGTCTTCGAGGGAGAGCATCTTTGCCTTCAATCCAAATGTATGTCGGAATTTTTTGCTGTCGATTTTCATATCTCCGGCGGTAACAACGAGAAAAGCATGTTCACCACTTTTTTCATAAAAGGAGAGTGTTTTTGCAATTCTTGCAGGTTCCACACCAACCGCAATTGCCGCTAACTCTACGGTTGCACTGGAAGTGTCAAATTCTAGGATGTCCTCCTCACGATTGTATTGTTTCAAATATTCTCTTACTTTTTCAATAGCCATAGTAGTTTTCTTCTTTCTTTATTTGACAGTCATAGAGGAATCTGTCTGTTTTTACTATACGACAAATTGAAAAACACGTCAATACGAGGTATAATAGTTGCATATGCAGATCACTTGATAAGAGTAAAATGAATGGAGAAAAGGAGAATACTATGGATGCAAAATTAAGCTGTATTGATTGTGCAGTCAAAAACTGTGATAAAATGGATAAGACATTTCCGGAATTCTGTCTTACAACAAATATGGACACGGAAGTATTAAATGAAGCGATGGAGCTTTATAAGGATGAAGAGAATCATAAAGTGACGGTTGCCGCTGCAATGGTAGAGACAGATTATTATTGTCAGATGACAAGAGTGGAAGAAATCGCTGAGTTTGCGAAAAGAATGGGATATAAGAAAATCGGAATTGCTACTTGTGTAGGTCTTTTGGCAGAAGCCAGAACGGCAGCAAAGATTTTCCGTCACAAAGGTTTTGAAGTGTTTGGAGTTGCATGCAAAGCAGGAGCGCAGCCAAAAGCAAACGGTGGAATTCCAAAAGAGTGTGAAAAGATTGGTCCGAATATGTGCAACCCGATTTTACAAGCAAAACTGTTGAACCATGAAAAGACAGATTTCAATGTTGTAATTGGCTTATGTGTAGGACATGACAGTATGTTTTATAAATACTCAGATGCTCTTTGTACAACATTGGTTACAAAAGACCGAGTATTGGGTCACAATCCGGTGGCAGCTCTTTATCAGGCAGATTCTTATTATTCAAAATTATTAAAATAACAGTTGGAGGAAAGGCTTCTTTTTGTTTATTGACTAAGTGGTGCGAGAGCAGGAAGAGGAGATTATAGACATGTTTCAGATTGAAAATGAAGAATTAGTATTAAAAATTGCTTCGTTAGGAGCAGAGATGAAATCACTTGTAGATAAACAGACAGGACAGGAATATCTTTGGCACGCAGACCCGGCATACTGGGGAAGAACGTCACCGATTCTTTTTCCGTTTGTTGGAGGATGCAAGAACAATGAAATGAGTTATGAAGGAGAGACATACTCGGTACCGAAACATGGTTTTGCAAGAAATATGGAGTTTGATTTGATCTCGAGATCAGAACATGAGATATGGTTTGCATTTACATCGAATGAAGAAACATTAAAAGAGTATCCGTTTCACTTTTGTTTGTCCATAGGATATCGTATGGAAGGAAAGAAGATTCAGGTGATGTGGAAAGTGGAGAATACAGACAAGAAAAAGATGTATTTTTCTATTGGAGGTCACCCGGCATTTAATTGTCCAATCCGCGCAGATGAGAATCAAACGGATTATAAGATTGCGTTTGATACAGAGAATAAGTTGAAAAATAGTCTGATCAGTGAGGATGGCCTGCTGGCTGAGGAGCAAGTGGAATTAGAACTTCAAGGAGGTAAACTTGCGATTACAGAACATTTATTTGACAATGATGCTTTAGTGATTGAAAATGAACAGGTGCATAAAGTTGGTTTTGTAACACCGTCAGGAAAAGAATATGTATCGGTAGAATTTGATGCTCCAGTTGTTGGAATTTGGTCTCCGGCAGGAAAATGTGCGCCATTTATCTGTATCGAACCGTGGTATGGAAGATGTGATCGAAGTAATTTTACCGGAACATTGGAAGAGCGCGAGTATGGAAATGAATTGAATCCAGGAGAATTATTTGAAAAATCTTATACGATTACAGTTGCATAGATAAAGAAAAAAGAATTTCGGTATGTTGCCAATGTCATTAAGTTAAGGCATTGGGATGCGAGGACCTTCGAGGTGGGACATAC
>Scrappy_p2__coassemble_1621_pt1 | contig 10515 bp, 12 predicted proteins | sample Scrappy_p2__metabat2_high_PE_016 | metagenome-assembled genome bin Scrappy_p2 | reverse complement strand
GTATATTTGAATAAATTATATACAGATCCGATTACTTTGAATCGTTTCTCTTACGGTTCGATTCCAAAGTGTTATATTCCGCTGGATACGGAGATGTTGGATCAGGCGGGGATTGCGCAAGTACAGAATTATCCCACATTAAAGCTTATGGGAGAAGGGGTGATGCTTGGAATCATAGATACAGGAATCGATTACTTGAATCCGATATTTAGAAATGTGGACGGTAGTACGCGGATTGCCGGGATTTGGGATCAAACGATCCAGACCGGTGATCCGCCGGAAGGTTTTCTGTATGGAACAGAGTATACAAGAGGGCAGATCAATGAAGCGGTGCGAAGTGAGCGGTCGATGGAAATTGTGCCGAGTGTGGATGAAGACGGGCATGGAACTTTTATTGCCGGAGTAGCCGCCGGAGGAGAGAATGTAGAAGAAGGATTTCTTGGGGCGGCACCAAAAGCAACGCTCGGAATCGTGAAATTAAAAGAAGCAAAAAAGTATCTAAAACAATTTTATTTTATCGATGATAAGACAAAATGTTATCAAGAGAATGATATTATGCTCGGAATTCGCTATTTGTCACTTCTGGCAAGAAAAAATGAGATGCCATTAGTAATTTGTATTGCATTGGGAACGAATCAAGGAGATCATAATGGAACGTCTCTTTTGGGACACTTGATCTCCAACTATGCGGATGTCAATAATACGGTGATGATCCTGGGCGCGGGAAATGAGGCAAATCAGAGACATCATTATTATGGAAAAGAAAAAGAACTGAATCGGCCGGAAAGCGTTGAAATACGTGTTGCAGAAGGTGTGACAGGTTTTACGATGGAAATGTGGACGGATATTCCCAATATTTTTACAGTGTCTATTGTGTCACCGGGAGGAGAACGGATTCCCTTTGTGCCTCTTCGACAGATGGAGGCAGGGCATGTGTATAAATTTGTTTTTGAAAATACAACGGTATATATTGATTATCGTTTGTTTGTGGAGAGAACAAATTCTGAATTAATCTTTATACGAATGGAGGAACCTTCGGCAGGAATTTGGAAGTTGGAGGTAGAAGCACGTCGGCTTGCTGATGGGGAATATCATATTTGGCTTCCGGTAAAAGAATTTTTAAGTGGAGAAGTGTATTTTCTTTTGTCTGATCCGGATACGACGGTAACAGAACCGGGGTGTGTGATGAATGGAATTACAGCGGCGTATTACAATGGGGAAAATAATAGTATTGCGATAGATTCCGGAAGAGGGTATACTAGAAATGAAACGATCAAACCGGATTTTGCGGCGCCGGGAGTGGAAGTATTAAGCGCTGCAAAGAGAAATCAGTTTGTCAGAAGAAGTGGATCCAGTATTGCAACAGCAGTAACCGCGGGAGCGTCGGTTCTATTGATGGAATGGCTATATTACCGGATGGGGCGCAGAAATGTGGATACGCTGCAGATTAGAAATTTGCTGCTTCTGGGAACAGAGAGAGTGGATTCGGAAGAGTATCCCAATAGACGTTGGGGATATGGGGCAATCAATCTTTATCGGACTTTTGAATCTTTAAGATCGTTTTGAGAAAGATAACAGGAGGAAGAACATGAAAGAATTATTTGATGATATTGTGGAAAAATTAAGCGGAGCAGCAGAACAAGTGGGGAAAAAGGCAGATGAAGTAATCGAAACACAGAAAATTAAAAATCAGATTCGTGGATTAGAAAAGAATAATCGAAGAGATCTCAGAGATTTAGGACGTTTGATTTATGAAAAATACAAAAGTGGTGAAGTGATTGAAGAAGCCTATTTAGAACTGTGCGAATCTATCAGTGAAAGAGAAGATGAGATTCGTTCGTGCGAAACTGAATTGATTCGAGTGAAAGAGGATTAAGTATGTTGGCGCTATGTATAGGAATTCTTCTTGCACTTCCTTTGGTGGATTTGGGGATGAAGTATTATGTAGAGAAGCATATTTCCTCAAAAGAAGAGATTCCGATATGCCAAGGACGTATCCTGGTTCGCCATGTACACAATCAAGGAATGGCATTGAATTTTTTGGAGCGTTATCCTGCTCTTGTAAAGTGGTGTTCTTTGTTGGCAGTAATTCCGCTAGGGCTATATTATGGACTACTTCTTTTGCGTAAGGGGAATGCTTTGGAGAAACTCAGCTTTAGCTTAGTGTTGGGCGGTGCGATTAGTAATGTGTATGATCGGTTTGTGAGAAAGTATGTGGTAGATTATGTAGGATTTCGCTCCAAATGGAAAAAATTCAGCGATATTACATTCAATCTCGGAGACTTTGGGATTTTTGCAGGAGCATTGGGGATAATCTTATCAGCACTACTTCCGAGAAGATAATAAAAGAACATGAAAAAGGGGCGATTGGAAGAAAAACCGATTGCCCCTTTTGGAAGGAATGTTATTGCATATGATATCCTAGTTCTTTAAAAGCATCTTTTGGCTGAGCATAAATGACTAAATCTGCATGTTTATCAGCCAAATCATCTTCTTCGTGTATGATTGCGAGTGTAGTGCCATCAAAGTGTTCTAAAAATCCATGGAAGATCATATTGCTTGAAAAAAGGAGTGAAAGTATGATACAAGATATCACACCGCATGAATATAGAAACGAATATCGACCGGTAAAGCCTGAAAAGGAAAGCTATGTGATTGTATGTAAACAAAATAGTATTCTAATAAAAGAGTCAGAACACGAAATCGCATTCCCAACATTTGGCGAAATGGAATGTTGGAATGAACGTCTCTATGAAGAATATACATATTTGTTTTCGATCGATCAGCATCGGTTTTACTATATAAAGAATGTATCGTGGGAAAAGCTGACAGAATATCATATGGAACCTGTTTCTAATTTCCGAACGTTGCAGCCGCAATACATGGCGTTTGCAGGAATCACCGGGGCACAGTTGATTCGATGGTATGAAAGTAGACAGTTTTGTGGGCGATGCGGGGCCAAGATGGTTCATGATGGGAAGGAACGCATGATGCGATGTGAGACATGTGGACTTATGGAATATCCGAAGATCTGTCCGGCGGTTATCGTTGGCCTTACGGATGGAAACAGGATTCTGATGTCTAAGTATGCCGGACGCGCGTATAAAAAATATGCTCTTCTCGCAGGATTTGCGGAGATAGGGGAGACGATTGAAGAGACTGTTCGTCGGGAAGTAATGGAAGAAGTCGGATTGCAAGTAAAAAATATTCGTTTTTATAAAAGTCAGCCATGGTCTTTTTCCGATACGTTATTGATGGGATTTTATTGTGAGTTAGATGGTGAAGATAAGATTACGTTAGATCGGGAAGAATTGGCTCTCGCAGAGTGGTTTGAACGGGAAGATATACCGGATATGGAAAATGATGTAAGCTTAACAAATGAAATGATTCGGTATTTTAAAAATCATGGGAATTGTGTTGACAATCTTAAAACGCATAAGGTATAATATTGAGTTAGAAGAGCAGTTGCGAATTATATTTCTATAATTTGCAATTGCTTTTTTTCGATTCAGAAGGAATTTGTATAGAGTTTTTACTCTCGGAGATGAGTGAGGAAGGCGAGGAAGAAAGAATGGGAAAAATCAAAGGAAAAGAACTGGCAATTGATATTGTGGTAGATATTGTAGGGAATATGTTGATTGCAATTGGAGTTTACAATTTTGCGGCAAATTCCGGATTTCCGGTAGCGGGAATTTCAGGAATTGCGCTTATTTTTTATCACCTGTTCGGTTTACCGATTGGTGTTATGACAGTTGTATTAAACATTCCGATTATTTTATTGTGTTATAAACTTTTGGGAAAGGAATTTTTGCTCCGTTCTCTGAAAACGATGATTATCGCATGGCCGCTCATGGATATTGTAGCGCCGATGCTTCCGGTATATTCGGGAGACAGAATGCTGTCTGCTATCTGTGTGGGAGTATTTTCAGGCTTGGGATATGCATTGATTTATCTTCGTAACTCATCAACCGGAGGTGCAGACTTTATTATCATGTCGATTCGTGCACTCAAACCGCATCTTTCCATTGGTAAAATTGCGTTCATTACAGATGTTGTGATCGTAGGACTTGGAGGAGTACTTTTTGGAGATACGGACAGCATTATTTATGGTCTTATCCTTACTTATATCTTATCAACAGTAGTGGATAAAGTAATGTATGGTATCGATGCAGGTAAGATGACTCTTGTTGTTACGGATCATAGCAAAGAAGTCGCAGAAAAAATTGATGAACTGACAGCCCGTGGATGTACATTCTTGCGTGGTGTAGGAAGTTATAGCGGCGAGGAAAAGATGGTTGTTATGTGTGCCTGCAGCAACAAAGAAATGCATAAAGTGCAAAAAGCGGTAAAAGAGGTAGATAATCGTGCATTTTTGATTATGATGGAATCCAATGAAGTACGTGGAGAAGGATTCAAACCTCATTAATTGATAATTAAGATTGACAAAAGCGGCTACCTGTGGTATAAGTATCAGGTAGCCGTTTTTTTAACGTATGCAATAGGGGATTGGTCAAATGGTATGATAGGAGTCTCCAAAACTTTTGGTGGGGGTTCGATTCCCTCATCCCCTGTAGTAAAGCCGGAAGCAAATGTTTCCGGTTTTTAATTTCAAAAAAGGAAATGGTTGCATTTTATAAAAAATTGTGTATAATAAAAACATAGTTCAGAACACAGTTTCAGAAGAAGTCAAGTCTGACGAAGTTCCCCGTAGTAAATAGGAGTAATATAAGTGAATAGGAAGGATTAAAAACTATGATGAGAGAGAAATATGAATCTCTGCCGGTAGCATCATTACGTGATATTGCAAAAGCAAGACACTTAAAGGGTGTATCAACAATGAAAAAGGCGGATATTATCGAACTGATGCTTGCAGAAGATGAAAAAGACAAAGCGAAAGCAGTAAAAGAAGAAGTAAAAAATGAAAAAAGCAAAGAAGGAACAACGGATATTGAGCAGTTGGATAGTGGAATCACAGTAAGCGGAATCATCGAAGTAATGCCGGGGATATGGGTTTATTCGCTCCAATCACTATTTGCCGGGAGAAAATGACGTATATGTATCTCCGTCACAGATTCGTCGTTTTGGATTGAAAACAGGAGATATTCTTGAAGGAAATACAAGAGTAAAAACACAGACAGAGAAGTTTAGTGCATTATTATATTTGACAAAAATCAATGGACAGGTTCCGGTAGAAGCTTCAAAGAGAACAAATTTCGAAGATATGACTCCGATTTTCCCGAATGAAAGACTGAAACTGGAAGGAGAAGGAAGTTCCGTTGCCATGAGAATTGTGGATCTGTTATCCCCAATCGGAAAAGGACAGCGTGGTATGATCGTGTCTCCGCCAAAAGCAGGTAAGACAACCTTGCTAAAAGAGACTGCATTATCTATTTTGAGAAATAATCCGGAAATGAATCTGATCATTTTGTTGATCGATGAGCGTCCGGAAGAAGTTACGGATATTAAAGAAGCAATTACAGGTTCAAATGTAGAGGTCGTATATTCTACATTCGACGAACTTCCGGAACATCACAAGAGAGTATCCGAGATGGTAATAGAACGCGCAAAACGTCTCGTAGAGCAGAGAAAAGATGTGGTGATTCTTTTAGACAGTATCACAAGACTTTCTCGTGCATACAACTTGATCGTGCCGCCAAGCGGACGTACTTTATCAGGTGGTCTTGACCCGGCAGCGCTTCATATGCCAAAGAGAATCTTTGGAGCCGCAAGAAATATGAGAGAAGGCGGAAGTCTTACAATCCTTGCAACAGCTCTTGTTGATACAGGAAGCAAAATGGACGATGTTGTCTATGAAGAGTTCAAGGGAACCGGCAATATGGAGCTTGTTCTTGATAGAAAGCTACAGGAAAAGAGAGTATTCCCGGCAGTTGATATTCCAAAATCAGGTACGAGACGTGAAGATCTGCTTCTGACGAAAGACGAGCAGGAGGCGGTTGACATTATGCGTCGTGCGTTAAATGGAATGAAACCGGAAGAAGCAGTAGACAATATTTTAAACATGTTTTCTCGTACAAAAAACAATGCAGAATTTGTACAGTTAGTAAAAAAACAAAAATTCTTATAGAATAACTAAGAAAAAACTTGCAAAGTTTTGTAATATATGTTACAATCAAAAAGCTGTTTAAGTGATTATTACACGTAATTAAACATAAATAAAAATAGAGAGGTGAAAATCATGAAAGAAGGAATCCATCCAGATTATTATCAGGCAACAGTAACTTGTAACTGTGGTAACACATTTGTAACAGGATCTACAAACAAAGATATCCACGTAGAAATCTGTTCAAAATGCCACCCATTCTACACAGGACAGCAGAAAGCTGCTCAGGCTCGTGGTCGTGTTGACAAGTTTAACAAGAAATACGGAATTCAGGCTTAGGCTTAACAGAATTCAGAACTTACAGGTTGAGGTTGTTATGATCTCAACCTTTGTTGCGTCATAGGGAAATATTTCCTAGGACTGCAACGGAAGATGGAGGAAAACATATGAAATCGTCCAATATAGGCGGTCAGGCAGTTCTTGAAGGCGTTATGATGAAGAACGGAGACAGCTATGCAGTAGCTGTAAGAAAGCCTGACGGTGAAATTGAAGTAAAAAAGGAGAAATACGAGAGCGTGATCAAATGGAAAGCGCTCACGAAGATTCCTTTTATTCGGGGTGTATTTAATTTTATAGATTCCATGGTTCTAGGCATGAAAACATTGACCTATTCTGCAAGTTTTTTTGAAGAAGAGGAAGAAGACAAGGGAAAAGTACTGACAGAAGAAGAGGCGAAAAAAGAAGAAAAGAAAGAATCTGTTTTTATGGGAATTACGGTTGCATTTTCCATTGTTCTTGCAATTGGAATTTTCATGGTACTGCCGTATTTTATTATCAATTTGATAGGGAAGATGATTCAGTCCCGAATTCTGCTTACAGCATTGGAAGGGGTTTTAAGGCTTCTTATTTTTATCGGCTATATCTTAGTGATTTCCAGAATGGAAGATATTCGTCGTGTTTACATGTACCATGGTGCAGAACATAAGTGTATCAATTGTATTGAACATGGGCTGGATCTTACAGTTGATAATGTAAGAAAAAGTTCGAAACAGCATAAACGTTGTGGAACCAGTTTTTTATTGTTTGTAATGCTTGTAAGTTGTGTGATGGTGTTTTTCATTCATGCAGAATCTCAGATTGTGAGAGTAGGACTTCGAATCGCTTTGATTCCGGTGATTGCAGGAATCTCCTATGAGTTGATCCGATGGGCAGGAAATAGTGAGAATCCAATCATCAATCTGTTAAGTAAGCCGGGACTTTGGATGCAGAATTTGACGACAAAAGAACCGGATGACGATATGATCGAAGTTGCGATACAGTCGGTAGAGGCAGTATTCGACTGGAGAAAGTACAAAGAAGAGAACTTTGGAGCTGAAGTATGATGACGTTAGAAGAAGCATATCGCTTGGGAAGCGATGTTTTAAATGAAGCAGGTGTTCCGGATGCAGGAACAGACGCCTGGATTCTGTTGGAACATGTGACAGGCGTGAGCCGAACAAGATATTATGTAAATCCAAGGCAAGCGTTAAGTAAAGAAGAAGAGGAACGTTATCTGTCTTATATTGAAAAGCGTAAGAAAAGAATTCCGGTTCAGCATCTCACAGGGGTGCAGGAATTTATGGGGCTTGAATTCATGGTCAATGAACATGTCCTGATCCCAAGACAAGATACGGAAGTACTTGTGGAAACCGTATGGGAGGATTTGGAACCTGGAATGCGGGTTTTGGATATGTGTACCGGATCCGGATGCATTTTAATCAGTCTGATGAAACGAATGCAAACGGTATCGGGAGAAGACGGGATTACCGGAGTTGGTGTAGACCTTTCTCGCGAAGCGCTGCAAGTTGCAGAAGAAAATGCTTCCAAGCAGAAAGTCGGCGCGGTGTTTGCGGAAAGCGATCTGTTTGATAAGGTAGAAGGCACATATGATATCATCGTGTCTAACCCACCATATATCCGAACTTCTGTGATTAAGGAGCTACAGGAAGAAGTGAAACTTCACGATCCGTATGCTGCCTTAGATGGAAAAGAAGACGGACTTTTCTTTTATAGAGAGATTATTAAAAAAAGCAAAGAATACCTAAAAAAAGGCGGAAGATTATATTTTGAGATCGGCTATGACCAAGGAGAAGATGTAAAAAAACTGATGGAAGAGGCTGGTTTTTCGGAAGTAACTGTGAAAAAGGATCTTGCAGGACTTGACCGTGTAGTCTTCGGCGTGTAAAATATTGCAGAGAGGAAAAATTAGGAGGAATTAACATGTTTGATAAATTAGAAGATCTGCTCATTCGATTTGAAGAGATTTTAAGTGAACTGCAGGAACCGAACGTGGCAAATGATCAGACACGTTTTCGTAAGTTGATGAAAGAACAGGCGGATCTTACTCCGATTGTTGATGCATATACAGAATATAAAAATGCTAAGCAGGCGATTGCAGATAGTGAAGAGATGTTGGAGATTGAATCTGACGAAGAGATGAGAGAGCTTGCGAAGGAAGAGCTGTCTTCTTCCAAGAAGAGAGTGGAAGAGCTGGAGCATGAGCTTAAGATCCTGCTTCTTCCAAAAGACCCAAATGATGAAAAGAATATCATGGTAGAAATTCGTGCCGGCGCCGGCGGAGATGAATCTGCATTGTTTGCTGCAGAAGTATATCGTATGTATGTACATTACGCAGAAAGCAAACGTTGGAAGACAGAATTGATCTCTTTCAATGAAAATGGAATCGGTGGATTCAAAGAAGTTGTATTCATGGTAAGCGGACAGAACGTTTACTCCAGAATGAAATATGAAAGTGGTGTACACCGTGTGCAGCGTGTTCCGGAAACAGAGTCCGGTGGACGTATCCACACTTCTACGATTACTGTAGCCGTTATGCCGGAAGCGGAAGAAGTAGACGTTGTGATTGATGAAAAAGATATCCGAATTGACGTAATGCGTGCATCAGGAAATGGTGGACAGTGCGTCAATACAACAGACTCCGCAGTACGTTTGACACACTACCCGACAGGTATTGTAATCTATAGCCAGACAGAAAAATCACAGCTGCAGAACAAGGAAAAAGCATTCCGTTTGCTTCGTTCTAAACTGTATGAATTAGAACTTGAAAAACAGCAGTCTGCAGAGGCAGAAGCTAGAAGAAGCCAGATCGGTACAGGAGACCGTTCAGAGAAGATTCGTACTTACAACTTCCCGCAGGGACGTGTAACAGAACACCGTATCAAGCTTACATTATATAAGATTGACGATGTGATGAATGGTGATTTGGATCAGATCATCGATCCACTTATTGCAGCAGACCAAGCGGCAAAACTTGCAAACATGAATGAATAAAATGATGTGAAAAGAAATCGGTTTACAGATAAAGCTGTGACCGATTTTTTTAGAAGTGAGTAAGTCATTGAGAGGAAAGGGCTATTATGTGTGATGTAAAAAAGTATGAAAACATATATCGGGAAATAGAAAAACTAAAGCCAGAAGATACCTTACAACTAGTGTTGGAAGCGGAAACAGAAGAACAAAGAGAATTCTATGAAATGGTTGGAGATTTTTTACTTCAGAAAAAACAGAGAAAAGTAATTGAAAGGAATCTGTTTTGATGAAAAAATATATTTTGATAGCAGGAGTAAATGGCGCTGGAAAGTCGACGCTTTATGAAACATTAGATGAATTAAAAGAAATGCCACGTATAAATACTGATGAAATTGTAAAAGAATTGGGTGATTGGAAAGATATGTCTATTCTAATAACTGCTGGAAAGAAGGCGGTTAAACTATTGAATCAGTATTTGACGGAAGGAATTTCCTTCAATCAAGAGACTACACTGTGCGGAAAATCAATTTTGAGAAATATAAAGAAAGCAAAGGAACTTGGATATTGTGTCGAATTGCATTATGTAGGAGTTGACAGTGTTGAAATTGCAAAAGCAAGAGTAAAATCAAGAGTAAGCAAAGGCGGACACGGAATACCAGAGACAGATATTGAAAAACGTTATATAGAAACATTTCGTAATTTGAAAGATATTTTAAAAGATTGTGATTTAGCAGCATTTTACGATAATACGGAAGAGTTTCGTCGTTTTGCCATTTTTCGGAGTGGTAAAGTTGTTAGATTGTCACATACTTTACCCAAATGGATAGAGGGAAAAGGTATTATATAAGGGGGGATATGTATAGAAATCGGTTTACAGATGAATCTGTAGCCGATTTTTTGTGAAAGTAGAGAAAAATATTTATGAAATATAAAAACGATAGGAAGGATGAACGAAATGAGTAAAAGTCAAAATATAAAAGAAAAAAGACAAAACATTTCTTGTTTTTTATAATTGATATTATAAAAATAATACGTTTTTGAGGGGTAGGGTGAAATTCGAAGATGCTTATTTTTTTACAGGCGTTAACAACAGAAGACGACAAAGAGAAATTTGAAAAATTATATCGTCAATATAAATATAGTAT
>Scrappy_p2__coassemble_1541_pt1 | contig 11078 bp, 9 predicted proteins | sample Scrappy_p2__metabat2_high_PE_016 | metagenome-assembled genome bin Scrappy_p2 | reverse complement strand
TGTACTTTTCGCACACCTTTCACATATAATCAATATATCTATTGTTTATTTTTACTAATTTGCAATCTAAAAAATCTTATGTTAGAATAATACATATGTTTTATGATTTTCGACCAATATAGGAGGAATAAATATGTCAACCACTAAAAATATGGGAGGGTTAGGAATACGCGGAAGCAGTGATATCTATCATTACGAAAAAGGAGTCCATTATCTTCAACTTGCAGATTGGCCTTCTGAGTCACTATGTCTAACACGATGCGGCTATCATGACTGTCCTCCTGATCACAGCTGGGGTCCAAAAGCACGTCCCCAATATCACATGCATTTCATCATAGATGGAAAAGGTACTTTAGAGATTAATGGCAAAACATACCATTTAGGAAAAGAACAAATTTTTCTTTTACCGCCGAACGTAACTTCTTGCTATTACGCAGATCATAACGACCCATGGCATTATGCATTTGCTTGTTTTGTCGGAACTCAAGCAGAGCGATATTTAAAAAAAGCCGGATTTTCAGACGAAGTAATCATTCGACACTGTAATCTTCCAATTGAAACATTTACTTCATGCATTGATGAAATGTTAGATGCACATCAATTAACAATTACAAATGAATTAAAACGGAGTGCTGCACTCTACAAGCTATTTGCTCTTTTAACAGAATCCAACACTCCCCAAAATTCTGAACAACAACATGATTATTCCAGTCAATCCTACTTAGATCATGCGCTACAGTTTATTCATTTTAATTTTGAAAAAAATATACAAATTCCGGATATTGCTAATTACGTAGGTATCACACGTTCTTATCTTTTTCAAATTTTCAAACAAAACTTGAATACTTCTCCTAAAGATTACCTACTTCATTACCGCATGGAACATGCCAAATATCTCTTAGAAACAACAGATGAACCTATTAAAGGAATCGCATCATCTGTAGGGTACAATGACCCACTTACTTTTTCTAAAATGTTTAGTAACCTTGTTGGGATTTCTCCATCAGAATATCGAAAAAATAGAAATTAAACATGTACTATTACTTATTCCCATAAAAACCCTCTTAAATAGATTGTGACTATCCTATCACCATTCTATCTAAGAGGGTTTTATAATGAAAAAATCTATAAATTCAATCTCTTCGAAGTACACGTTAAAGCAGCTCTATCTTCAACCGTCCGATCACATTTCCCATTTTCCCGCCATTTATTAGATATTTCTTAGCAGCTCTTTGAAGGCTGGTTTTTTCAGGATATTTATTTGCATCTTCCTCTACTCGATCAAAAATCCTCTCTTCTGCCTGTCTTTCTTCCGGATTATAGGCGGCTTCTTCAAACAACTTTTGGAATTTTATAATATTCGAATCCTTATTTAGCATTTCTTGCAATACCGGATTTAATAACCAAGAATCACATTGATACATGATATTCTTGCCGTAAATTTCAAACGCCCGTTCAAAAGACTTGCGACATGACTCCATATCCAAACTCTCTCCCTGTGGAATATGAATGTTGACAAAGGGTTTCCCATCGGATATAGAATTTCCCGACTGTACCAATTCAAACTGCAATCTCCCAAGTCGAAAAATCTGCAATTCTAAATGCAGCGGAATCCATTGATACTCTTGAATCCCGTATTCCCCATAATCTCGATAGCAGTTTTGACACCATAGTGTGAGATCATAAAACGTATCCCAAAAAACAGTTTCTTCTATCCCTTTCTCTTGATACACTTCATACAATTCGCTTGCCATTCTTGAATAATAATAGAGAAACCAAATTCTATAGTTCTGTTCTTTTAGGATTTCCTCATAGAATCTGGATTTGTCTTCGTAAAACATCTGACGCACACATTCATATCTTGTTTTCGAAACAGAAAGATTCTGCACTTTTTCTATTGCCTCCGGCATCAGTCGGATTCCTTCCAAAAATTCCATTAACTCCACGTTTTCTATCCTCCTCTATCTTAATCCTGTTCTTTAGAAAAAGCCTGCATTGCCGACTCTTCTTCAAATTGTTTAGAATACAATTCATAATAGTATCCCTTTTTCTTCAATAATTCTTGATGATTTCCTCGCTCTATGATCTGTCCATCTTTTACAACTAAGATTAAATCTGCCTTCCGAATAGTGGACAAACGATGTGCAATCACAAAAGATGTATGGCCTTTTAGCAAATGATCTGTTGCTTTTTGTATCAGCTGTTCCGTCTGTGTGTCAATAGAAGATGTTGCTTCGTCCAATACAAAAATACTTGGATTGGCTAAAATCGCCCTTGCAAAAGAAATCAATTGCTTTTCGCCGGTAGACAGTCTTCCCCCGCTTTCTCCTACATCACTTTCATATCCGTGCTCCAATCTTTTCACCACTTCATCTGCGGACACGCTTTTTGCAGCTTCTTCAATTTCAGCATCTGTCGCATCTAATCTCCCATAACGGATATTTTCCCTTACCGTACCAGAAAACAAATGCGGATTTTGAAGCACATATCCAATCTGACTATGAAGCCAAAGTTGAGAACGTTCCCGATAATCAACACCATCAATCAAAATACGTCCCTTGGTCGGTTCAAAAAATCTTCCCACCAAATTAACAAGAGTGGACTTTCCGGCGCCTGTCTCGCCTACAATTGCTACATTCATACCTGCAGGAACATGAAGGTTAAAATGCTCCAACACGTATTCTTTTCCATCCGGATACATAAAGGAAACGTCTTCAAAGACGATATCACCGTTAATCTTTTCCCAGTTTTCCTTCTTCGGGTGGAACGAATCTCCATATCTTTCAATGACATCTTTTCGGTCTGTTACATTTGGTTTTTGCTCTAAAAGATCCGTCACACGTTCAATGTTTGCCTGACATGAAATCAAATCAGACAACAGTCTGGCAAGCTGTTGGATCGGCTCAAAGATCACTACGGCATAGGAAATGAATACCGATAACGTTCCTAATTTCATCAGGTCACTTTGTACCATATAGCCACCTCTTGCAAGCACAAATGCCGAAGCAACAGAACTGAAAAATAAAATCAATGGAATATAAATTGCATTTAATCTTGCAGAACGACTTGCCGCTCGATGCATCTCCATTGTTTTTTCAAAAAACTGTGTTTCATTCTCTTTTTCAATCACCATGCTTTTTGAAGTTTTTACACCTGTAATTCCTTCATTATAGGCGCTTGTAATTTGAGAATTGATTCTACGTACTTTACGATTCCAGTGTAAAATCTTATTTTGAAAATATGTGGTAAGTATTGCGATACAAGGAACAATCAGCAAAAGAATCAACGCAAGCTGGGCATTTAAGAAAAACATGATCACAAACACACTGACTACGTAAATGAACGCCCAAAACATATCGACTAACCCCCATGCGATCATTCCGGCAATACGAAGTGTATCGCTCATGACTCTTGCATGAATATAGCCAACCGGTGTCGTATTGTAATAAGAAAATGACAGTCGTTGTAAATGTTCAAACTGCGCCCACTTTAAGTCTTTTCCTACATTCATTTCAATAATCGTTGCGGCCCGAACAGAAATATATACACTAATTGTTTGTGTAACGATCACACTTACATATACCAAAAGAAATCGCCCGATTCCATCTACTGTATCCGGAGTGATAAAATGATCGATCGCATAGCTTTGAAACAATGGTACCAACACATCGATTCCAGCAAGCAAAACATTTAAACCAATTGTAATCGCAAAATATTTTTTGTATGGTCGGAAAAATGGGAGCATTTTCCCCCATATTTTTAATTGGAAAGGTTTCTTATATTCTTGTTCTTCAAATACTGCCATTGTGAACCTCCCCCTTTCCTTCTTCTGTAATCCCAAGCTTTTCCCGGTCATCTTGACTCATCTGAATCTCGTAGATTTTCTTATAAATACCTTCTTGCTGTATCAGTTGCTGATGTGTACCCATTTCTTGAATCTGTCCTTCATTCAGCACCATAATCTGATCTGCCCCCATCAACGTTGTGACACGATGAGAGATTAAAATTACCGTTGCATCTTGCATATGTTCTTTGAGAGCATGTCGAATTAGAGAATCTGTCTCAGAATCTACAGCTGAGAGAGAATCATCAAATATCATGATCGGAGCTTTTTGAAGAAGCATTCGTGCTATAGCAACACGTTGCCGCTGCCCTCCGGACAAAGTGACGCCTCGTTCTCCAACGATAGTATCATATCCTTCTGCAAATCCCATAATCGCATCATCTACACAAGCAATTTTTGCTGCATTTCGTATTTCTTCAAAGGTTGCATCTGGATTAGCAGCGCTGATATTTTCCCGGATCGTTCTTGAATATAAAAATGGTTCTTGCAATACCATTCCGATATTCTTTCGCAAGATTTCCAGCGGAATTTCTCGGATATCCTTTCCACCAATTTTGATACTTCCGTGTTCAGGAGCAAGCTCATATAATCTTGTTAAGAGCTGAAGCAAGGTGGATTTACCGCTCCCGGTTCCTCCCAAAATTCCGAACGTCTGTCCTTTTTTTATTTGAAAAGAAAGGGATTTTAACACTTCATTTCCACTCTCATAAGAAAAGCTAACATTTTCGAATGTTATATCCGTGTTGTCCGGGAATTCTTGTTTCGGCTCTCCGTATTTTTCTTCTTTTCCCTTGATAATATAATCGACACGTTCAAAAGAAACCCCTGCTTTACTCATATCTGATAAGATTCTTCCGAGTCCACGAATCGGCCATACAAGTGTCGTATTATACGATGCAAATGCAATAAACTCTCCTACGGAAATCGTTCCGTTTACTGCTTCTATCGCACCCAAGACAATAATCGTCACTACTTGTAATCCGGTAATCAGATCTCCTACACCCCAATATAATCCTGAGATTGTTCCAAGACGAATCCAAAGCTTAGCAAACCTGTCATTTTTCTCCTGAAATCGATCCATTTCAAATTTCTCTCTGCCAAATGCACGAACGACCCGAACCCCTGTCGCATTTTCTTGCACTACAGTCGATAATTCTCCTTCCGCTTCATCAGCTTCCGTGAATCTTTTTGCAATCAATCTGTAAAATATTGTTGAATATGCTACAACAATCGGTACAAATGCCAATGCTACAAGTGATAGTTTTACATTCATAGAAAACATGATTGCAAATGACACCGATACAAGAAATACCGTTCGAAATACCTCCAATAACTGCGTTACTACAAAATTGCGAATCACTTCCACATCTGACGTACAACGTTGAATGATATCTCCTGTTTGATTTTTGTCATGCCAACTCATTGGTAATTTCTGCACATGAATAAATAATGCGTCACGCATATTTTTTGCAAAGTTTTCCCCCGCTTTTGCCGTATTGGTACGACTTATAAACGTTGAGCAACCTGATAAAACCGCAACCCCAATTAAAATCGCCGATAGAATCCACAAATGCTCTGACAAGAACACATGGTTATCCCCTTTTAGCACCTCATCGATGCTAAACCGGAAGATCTGTGGTGTCAGAGCATTGAAAATTGTAGTGGCCAATGATGCCAATACAGCCACTACAAAATATTTTTTTGATCCTTTAAAAAAACGGAGAATCAGTCTTAATTTTCTGTTTTTTTCTTTCATGATCGTCTCCTGTTTATTGTTCTCCTGTCAAACGTTTGATTTCCATATCTTTTGGAAGAGCAATACTTAAGATAATCGATACTACAAATACAACTGCCACACAATTGCCTCCAAAAATATCTTGAATCATCTGTGGAAATACTTTCCAAATATCTGCTTCACTGGCAGAAGTAAATCCAATTCCAATTGCCATAGATAATGCAGTAATAATGACATTTCTTTGCGTAAACTCCGCTTTTGCAAGCATCTGTACTCCACTTACCATAATGGTTCCGAACATCATTACTGTACAACCGCCAAGTACGGATTCAGGGATTGAATTGAAAAAGGCTCCAATCGGCGGGAAAAATCCTGCAAGAATCATGCAGATTGCTCCCATCATAATCGTATAGCGATTCACAACTTTTGTCATTGCTACAAGACCTACATTCTGGCTAAAAGATGTTACCGGCGGACAGCCAAATAATCCTGAAATAGAGCTTAAAAATCCATCACAAGCAAGTGAACCTGAGATTTCTTTTTCTGATACTTCTCTTCCTAATCCCGCTGCAACAACTGCTGAAGTATCTCCGATCGTTTCTGCAGCCGATACAAGGAAAATAATAAATACAGATACTATTGCATTGAGATTAAACTCCGGTTGTACCGGCAAAAAATGTGGAAAAGCAATCATTCCATTTTCCCAAATCGCGGATAAATTTACCATTCCCATTGCAAGGGATACAAGGTAACCAACAAGCAGACCAAAAAGTACCGACAATTGTTTCCAAAATGATTTTGCAAAAATGTTGAACAATAAACATGCTAATAATGTAATCGTTCCAATCATGAGATTTCTTACAGAACCAAAATCCTCCGAGTATCCTCCTCCAAATGAACGCACGCCCACAGATAGTAAAGAATATCCTATTGTTGTAACTACGATTCCTGCAACGACCGGAGTAATGATCCTTCTCCAGTATTTTGCCATTAAACCAAGCGTGCCTTCTAACAATCCTCCAACAATTACGGAACCTACCACTGCATCGTAACCATATTGTGCGCCAATATAAGATAATAACGTTACAAATGTAAAACTTACTCCCATAACAATTGGAAGTTTTGCTCCCACTCTTCCGAGCGGATATAACTGAATGATCGTTGCAATTCCTGCCATAAACATCGCATTTTGCAACAGAGTTGCAACTTTTCCTTGTTCCATTCCTGAAGAAGCCGCGATTAAAATAATTGGCGTCAGATTTGATACAAACATCGCTAAAATGTGTTGTAAACCAAAAGGAATTGCCTTGCTAATCGGCACACGACCATTTAGCTGATAAATGTTCTGGATGCTTACATTTTCTTTTTTGTTTCCTCTCATTTACTTTCTCCTTTGTTTCCTTTCAATATCACTACTATTCTATCATAATTTCACATCTTGTTGTACAAAGAAATACACAAAAAATGGAATCGCACATTGTAGCGACTCCATTCTTTTCATACTTTCTATAAACTCAAAATCTAAAATTGCCATCCATTAAACTTAAATGCGGTTGGTGATACATTCTCCGGATCATAACGTTTCAGCATCTCTTCGTAGCGTTCTTTATAGTCATTATCAATTTCTGCCTGTGGTATTACTTTACTTGCCTCATTCAGGAAGTGGAATGAATCTCTTCCCATTTCCTGTCCACGACGTGTATGTTTATCCAATGCCACATCCGGAATCTCTGGAAGTTCTCCCATTGCAAATCCTTTGATACAAATATTTTTCAATAAGTCACTAGATCTGTCTTTTTGAGATTGTACGAGATAACGAATTGCATGAATAAAATAAATCGGTCTATCGCCGTCTGCATATGCAAACTCTTTCCTCATTTGGAACAAACTATTCACTACTACTGCCGCCATCGGATTTCCCATTCCAATATCTTCTACAGAAATTGTAAGCAGACGTCTCCACATCTTCTCTTCCATCTCTGGTGATGTGATATACAATTCATATGCAAATTTGCACGCATCTTCCTCGTTCGCACGTCTGATACTTTTCTGTAATGCCGAAATCACCTCATCTCCCGCATAACCATTTCTTGTTGTAATAGATTGCCACGGATCATACATTGTCTTTTTTACCATTCGAAATCATCCTCCTCTTCTGCCTCTTTTAATTCTTTTTCAACTATCTGTTTTTCATATACTTTAAAGAATGGGTAGTAAAATACTACACTTAATGCAATACATAAGAACATAAAAATTACATTTCTGTAATCCATACCAGACATCCAGCCTTGTACGAAAAATGGAATAAATGATGGATCTGCGATATATCCCGGTGTAATAAGTCCGAGTACCTGCGCATAATATCCAAGTACCACGCAAATAGATGGTGTCAAAATATATGGAATTGCAAGAACCGGATTGAATGTCATCGGCACACCAAATGTAATCGGTTCATTAATTGAACAGAGTCCTGGAACGATCGATATTCTCGCAAGAGATTTTAATTTTGCTGACTTCGATTTCCACATAAGCAAAATCAATCCCATAGTTCCACCTGCACCTCCAAGCATCGCATAACGGAATAACTGAAGGTTCATCGGATTTGTCGGCTCCAATCCTTCTGCTACAAGAGCTGCATTTGCTCCAGTTCCTGCAAGACCGATCATAAATACGATAGAAAATACTACCGATGTACCATTGATTCCGAAAAACCATAAAATATTCGAGAACATAATAATTCCTGCATATACCCAAATATTGTTTCCAACATCGATTGCTGGTGTTAAAAGCCCCATGATCGCTTCTGGAATTGTTTTTCCAATACCAGAGATCAATAACAAGTTCACTCCATACACAATCACAATATCAATAAAAAGTGGAAGAAGTGAATTTACAAATGTACCTACCATGTTTGGCACAGAAGACGGAAATTTCACTTTAATTCCAAGCTTATCCACCATGCGATTAATTTCAACACACACAAAGCTCAAAATCAATGCAACAAACAATCCGTCGCTTGTCAGATACTGAGATGTAATTGCTGAAATTGTTGCCTCTTCACCAACCGGAACCTGAACCACTTTCGAACATACAAGCAAAAAGATTGACATTGACATAATACCATTGACTGCCGCGTTCATCTTATAGCTTTTTGCCAAGCAATACGCAACAGAAAATGCTGTCATTAATCCCAACATGCCGAATGTCATATTATACGGCGCCAAAATCCACTCACTGTTTGCCGTTGCCCATTCTTTCCAATTGATTAAGAAACGAATAAAAATATTGGTCGTATTCATATCCACCGTTTCCATATTAATCGGTGGATTGTTCAGGATCATGAAAATAGATCCGATTACAAGTAATGGCAATGTCATCATCATACCATTTGACAATGCCTGTAAATGTCTTTGATTTCCTAACTTTGCCCCCAGCGGAGATAAATATTTTTCTAAAATATTCATAAATTTTTTCATAAGTATCTATCCTCTTTCTCTCCGTCTTTCCGCTATTTTTCAACAGCTCTCATCATTTTAATCGCAGCTTTTAAAACTTTCTCTCCGTTCATCATTCCATAATCAGCGGAATCAATTACTGCAATCGGAATCCCTGTGTTTCCATAAGCTTTTACTGTCTCATCATACAGATATTTTACCTGTGGTCCAAGTAAAATACAATTCGGCTGCTTTGCTGCAATAATTTCACCAATCTGTTCGTGTGGAAACGCTGCTACTTCCATATCCAATTCATGTGAATTAGCAACTTCTTGCATTTTTGCTGCTAACATACTTGTTGACATTCCAGCGCTACAAAATAAATATACTTTCTTCATCTCTTTTTCCTTTCCTTTAGACTACACCGATTTCGTTTCTAATGCCTCAATCCGTTTGTAAGCATCAATCAGTTCAATTGCCATAATTTTACATGTTTCCGCTCCCATCAACTGATCTTCGGCATGAATCAACAGAATATTCGGCATTACTTGTGCTTCACCTGAAGCTTCCTTTTGGATTAAATCTGCATGGACTTTATGCGCATTTATAAAAGCTGCATTTCCTTCTTTAATCATGTTTTCAGACTCTTCATAACAACCCTGCTTTGCCTTTTGGATCGCACCCATATAAGCGCTTTTTGCTTCACCGGCAAAGGTAATGATCTGAAAACAAACAAGTTCAAGTCCTTCCATATTTACACCTCCTGGCTTTTGATTAAATTATAACGTATATTCTTTTATATTTTTTTCAATTTTTCTTCCTAGCATTAGGAAAAGACATACATATTCCCCCTACAACAATGTACTAACAAAGTCTTTATAATCCTGAACTTCCAAAAGTTTTGTAAATTTTTCCGAATCAGAAACCACTCCGTTAAGCCAATCAAAAAAGATTTTTAAAAGATTACGATTTTCCTCTGTAATTGCCAATAATAAAACAAGTCTTACATCATATTGTCCCCATTTTACCGGCCGTTTCAAAATTGCCGCACTAATTGCTGAATGAATTGTATACTGGTTTGACATATTATGCGGTATTGCAAAGCCATGAAAAAATGATGTGGACGAAAGTGTTTCTCGCTTTAAAACACTTTCTTTAAACCCTTCCGTTACATATCCCCGTGAATACAGATTATCGCACATCGCGGATATGATCTTTTCCGGTTGTTCTTCTACCATGTTTACTGTAAAAAATTCTTCTCGGATTAAATTAAGAATAAAAAATTGAAAATTGTTTTTATAGCGAATCTGATCCAATCGATTCAATATCTGAAAAACAACTGCCTCGTCTTTGTAATCGAAAAACATTGATACTTCCGCCGTCATAATCTCTAATGTGTGTGTCAACGGCTGTGTTGTAAGAATAAAATCAGGTTTATTTTTCAATATGTCAGCCTCTTCAAAATAACTCATGCACTTTATAATTTCCATTCTCTCACTAAAACGATTCACTATTTTCTGTACACACAGATCGGTAATCATTTTGTTATGCGGGCAAATCAAAATGCACTTGTACTTCTTTCTTAAATTAGCCCTCTCATATGCCGATCCAATATGTAGTGCAATAAAAGAAATTTCGTTTTCACTAATTATTATTTTTAAACGCTCTTCTATAATTTTACAAACCCATACTCCCATTTCAAAAATTAGTGGATATTTTCTTTTCACCTCTTCCAAACATGTATTATCAATTTCTCTCTTCTCATAATGCCTTTTCAATAGTGAATTAATGTGCAATTCTAGACCAAGCCTAAATTCTCGGTCCTCACTAAAATCTATATCAAAATATTCTTTAATTTCATCTATAATATGCTGAACCATTTCTGAAGCAATTTCTTCTAATTGTTCATTTTCTTTATATCCTTTCTTTTTTCCGCGATTCAGGTAAACAGCAAAATCCACAATTTCCTCTTCCGGTACTTTTAGCAATAACATTTGAGATATTTTTTCAAAAAAAAGTTTGGAAATTTCATATTCTCTCATTTCTAGAATTTTTTCCCTGCACT
>Scrappy_p2__coassemble_1496_pt1 | contig 11504 bp, 10 predicted proteins | sample Scrappy_p2__metabat2_high_PE_016 | metagenome-assembled genome bin Scrappy_p2 | reverse complement strand
GTTGTCGGACAATGTGTCATTGCGTGGATTGCGGCCTTTGTGGTGTATCATATTGGAATGCTGATTTAGAGAAAAAAGAATGTGCTGGTCACATTCTTTTTTTGTTATGAATTTAAAAAATCTGTTGACAAATACCCGTGTGGGGTATATGATTTTTGTAGAGAAATACTCTATAAGGGTATTGATATAAAATGATAACAGGAGGAATTATGGGAGAAAATAAATCATGCGCATGTTCAGTCAGAAAGACAAAACGTGAAGAGCAGCAAAAGAAGAGTTTAATGAATCGTTTGAAAAGAATCGAGGGACAGGTTCGCGGAGTACAGAGAATGTTAGAGGAAGATGCTTATTGTGCAGATATGCTGATTCAGGTATCGGCAATCAATTCGGCTTTGAATGGATTCAATAAAGAATTATTGAACAATCATCTCCATACATGCGTAGCGGAGGATATTCGTGCAGGGAAGGACGAAAGCATAGACGAACTGGCAGAGCTTTTGAGGAAACTTATGAAATAATCAGGTGTTTTGTAGAGAGATTGTGTGAGAAACGGAGGGAATGGATGAAACAGTATACAGTAACAGGAATGAGTTGTGCTGCCTGCAGCGCAAGGGTTGAAAAAGCAGTCAATCAGGTTTCGGGAGTTACGTCTTGCTCGGTAAGTCTTTTGACCAATTCCATGGGAGTGGAAGGGAATGCAGATCCGAGGGAAGTTATGAGGGCAGTCGAAGAAGCCGGATACGGAATAGAAGAAAAGAAAGCAGGAGATCAGAAGAACAGATCGGATAATTCGGTGGTAGAAGATGCTTTGCTTGATAGAGAAACTCCGGTGCTGAAAAAGAGATTGTTCGCATCTCTTGGATTTTTGATCGTGCTTATGTATTTTTCCATGGGGACTATGATGTGGGGCTGGCCGGCGCCAAAGTTTTTGGAAGAAAATCATGTAGCTATGGGGCTTTTGCAGTTGTTGTTATCTGCGATCATTATGGTGATCAACCAAAAGTTTTTTATCAGTGGATTTAAAGGGCTGATTCATAAATCGCCGAATATGGACACGTTGGTAGCGCTTGGTTCGGGAGCATCTTTTGTCTATAGTGTGTATGCACTTTTTGCCATGACGGATGCGCAGATGCGGGGAGATATGGCCGGTGTGATGGAGTACATGCATGAATTCTATTTTGAATCAGCGGCCATGATTTTAACGTTGATTACAGTAGGGAAGATGTTAGAAGCAAGATCCAAAGGAAAAACAACCGATGCGTTAAAAAGTTTGATGAAACTTGCTCCGAAGACAGCGGTGATTGTAAAAAATGGTGTGGAAGAGACAGTAGCAATCGACCAGGTACAAAAAGGAGATATTTTCGTTGTGCGTCCCGGAGAACATATTCCGGTGGATGGAATTGTGTTGGAAGGTACCAGTGCGGTCAACGAGTCGGCTTTGACGGGGGAAAGTATTCCGGTAGATAAAGAAATTGGGGATAAAGTATCGGCTGCAACAATCAATCAGTCAGGATTTATTCGTTGCGAAGCAACAAGAGTTGGAGAAGATACAACACTTTCTCAGATTATTCAGATGGTAAGTGATGCGGCCGCAACGAAGGCTCCGATTGCAAAAGTAGCAGACAAAGTATCGGGAGTTTTTGTACCGGCAGTGATTGGAATTGCAATCGTTACATTTTTTGTATGGCTGATTGTGGGGCAGACTTTTGGATTTGCGCTTGCAAGAGCGATCTCGGTTCTTGTCATCAGTTGTCCTTGTGCGCTGGGACTTGCCACTCCGGTAGCGATCATGGTTGGAAACGGTATGGGCGCAAAGCATGGTATTATGTTCAAAACAGCGGTTTCCCTGGAAGAGACAGGAAAAATGCAGATTGTTGCACTGGATAAGACGGGGACGATTACAAGTGGAGAACCGAAAGTGACAGATATTCTTCCGGCAGAAGGAATTTCCGAAGAAGAATTATTGGAGATGGCTTACGCTCTTGAGAAAAAAAGTGAACATCCTTTGGCACGAGCGATTTTAGAAGAAGCAGAAAAGCGTAATATGCTTGCAAAAGAAATCAAAGAGTTTCGAGCTGTGGCTGGAAATGGATTGTCCGGCATACTGGATGGGAAATCTCTTTGCGGTGGAAATTTAAAGTTTATTGAGCAGACTTCATTTATTTCCGCTTCTATGAGGAAACAGGCAGAGCAACTGGCTGAGGGAGGAAAGACACCATTATTCTTTAGTTGTGATGAAAAATTCATTGGAATCATTGCAGTAGCAGATGTGATCAAAGAGGATAGCCCGCAGGCAGTGAAAGAACTGCAGAATATGGGAATTAAAGTTGTGATGCTAACCGGAGATAATGAACGTACAGCGCAAGCAATCGGAAAACAGGCAGGAGTAGATCAAGTCATTGCAGGAGTTCTTCCGGAAGGAAAAGAAAGTGTGATCCGATCATTGAAGGAAAAGGGTAAAGTCGCCATGGTAGGTGACGGAATCAACGATGCGCCGGCTCTTACAAGAGCAGATATCGGAATTGCGATTGGTGCGGGAACGGATATTGCGATCGATGCGGCAGATGTGGTGTTAATGAAGAGCAAACTTAGTGATGTTCCGGCAGCAATCAGGCTAAGTCGGGCAACGCTTCGAAATATTCATGAGAATCTGTTTTGGGCATTTATTTATAACATCATTGGAATCCCGTTAGCAGCAGGAATTTGGATCTCAATCTTTGGCTGGAAATTGAATCCGATGTTTGGGGCGGCGGCCATGAGCTTATCCAGCTTTTGCGTAGTCACCAATGCGTTGCGTTTGAATTTCTTCAGTATGTACAATGCTGCAAAAGATAAAAAAGTAAAACATGAAGTGGTACTTCAGGCAATAGAAGAAACTGAAATAAAAAATGAAAAGGAGAATATGATCATGGAAAAAACAATGGAAATTAAAGGAATGATGTGTGGACACTGCGAGGCAACTGTGAAAAAAGCGTTGGAGAAGATTGAAGGAGTGGAAGAAGCGATTGTAAGTCACGAACAAGGAACTGCAATTGTGAAGATGAGTGAAGAAGTATCAGATGAACTCTTAAAGCAGGTAGTAGAAGATAGAGATTATGAGGTGGTGAAGATATCTTAATAGTTTATTATAATGAATATTTGTCACAAAAAGAAGAAAAATTAAAACATCTCCTTACACGGTTCGACGAAGGGAACGGTCGTTTCCTGATACAATGGAAGTAAACACTTACTGTGTAAGGAGGATGATATGAAACTTATAAAATATGTTGTAAAAATAGTTGCGTCCGGATGTCGAAGTTTGATGATCGCAACTATTTTTTTGCTTTGTCCACTGTTTATAGGGAAAAAACCGATGGTAGTGTTATCTGACAGTATGAATCCGACTTTTTCAGAAGGAAGTTTAATCTATATAGAACCGGTCAGTTATAATGAGCTGAAAGAGGGCGATATTATTTCTTTTGGAGAAAATCAAGCGATTACACATCGGATCATCGAGAAAAGAGAGGCGACAAAAAGTTTGATTACAAAGGGCGATGGGAATTCGTTTGCAGATTTAGAAATATATGAAAATCTTGTATTAGGAAAAGTTTGGGACTCGGTGTATATTCCATATGCAGGGTATGTGATTTTAGAAATGAAAAAAATGAAAGTGATTTTTGCATTTGCATGTATTATGCTGTTGGAAAGCGGGTTGGAAGAGTATGAGGAGAAAAAAATAGCAATAAAAAATCTACTGTATTGATTGTCTATCATACAGTAGATTTTTAAATTATTCCATCCATCGGATTATCCTCCTTATTCATTTCTTATCTATCTGAAACTATTATCTCAAATAGTGGTTTTTTTAATTATTCTTTCAAGACTGTATCCATTGGACTATACCTCTCATTTCTTATATTTTTTCTTTTTGGGTTTTAGTTTAAGTTTTTGGTGGTCCGTCCTCCTTTTGTTTTGTTGATATTATAATACCTCAGGATAGAGAAAAAAGTCAATACAAAAAAGAAAATATTTTTTAAAAATCTGAAAATATTTTTTGCATGGTAAAAAAGACAAAAATAATAGACCTCACATTGTGTGAAGTCTATTATTTTAAAGGAATAGATTGCTATGTTCAGCGCCTTCCAAAGCGCTGTCTTTTCCGGTGTGAAAATGATCTTTTTGAAGGATGGCGAATGCAGCGGAATAATTGTTCTCACGCATGTGGTGTACCATTTCTTTGAGATTCTGATTGGTCTTATGAATCTCCATTCCGTTTCGAACGGAATAGAGTCCCATACGTACAAGTTCTGATAAATTGCTTTCATAAATACGATGAATTCGTTCGTTATCAAAAATCCGAATGATTTCCATGTGCATATTGGCATCAGCTAATTCCCATTGGAATGGATCGTTTTCAGCAGCACACATTCGAATCACTTTCTCCTCAATGCGATAGGAATATTCTTCGGCCTTGCCTTCCTCGAAAATCTGACGAAATGCAATGCTTTCCAAAAGCTCTCGAAGTTGGTAAATATCCCGAATATCTTTGTCTGTGATTTCTTTTACGGTCATAGATTTGTGATAATCGGATACGATCAATCCTTCGGATTGTAGCGTGCGGATTGCTGCCCGAATTGGGTTGCGGCTCATGTGGAGTTCTTCGGAGAGCATGGATTCAGTGAGCGGCATTCCCGGCGGGTACGTTAAGTTGATAATGTTAGTTTTGATGATTTCGTATGCCTTGTCGGCAAGGGAAACAGTTTTTTTTGCCATTTGGCACCTCTTTCTTTTATAAAATTTACGATTTTTTTTGTGATGTATACGTTATAAAATATTGTATACAAGTAGAATAAAAAAAGCAAGAGATTTATTGACATTTTGTATGCAAAGTGCTATATTGTATACAAGTTATAAAAATGTATACAATTTAAAAGGAGAGGTAATCATGATGAAATTAGGATTTATTGGCGCTGGAAATATGGCAAAAGCAATTATGGGTGGAGTATTGAAAAACGGTATTTTCAAACCGGAAGAAGTAATCGCTTCTGATTTATATGTTCCAGGTCTTGAAGCAGCAAAAGAAAGTCTTGGAATCAACATCACAACAGATAATAAAGAAGTAGCAAAGAACTCTGAGGTTTTATTCTTAGCAGTAAAACCACAGTTCTATGCAGATGTAATCAAAGAAATCAGCGAATTTATTACAGAGAAACAAATCGTTGTTACGATTGCTCCAGGTAAAACATTAGAATACCTTGGCGAAACATTTGGGCATCCTGTAAAAATTGTTCGTACAATGCCAAATACTCCTGCTCTTGTTGGAGAAGGTATTACAGGTGTTTGTCACAATGATCTTGTATCAAAAGAAGAGTTAGATTATGTATGCCATATTTTAAATGGTTTCGGTAAAGCAGAAGTTGTTCCGGAAAGATTGATGGACGTTGTTGTTTCTGTAAGCGGAAGTTCACCAGCATATGTATTTATGTTTATTGAAGCAATGGCAGATGCAGCAGTTGCTGATGGAATGCCAAGACCACAGGCATACAAATTTGCAGCACAGGCTGTTCTTGGTAGTGCAAAAATGGTTCTTGAAACAGGAAAACACCCAGGAGAATTAAAAGACATGGTATGTTCACCAGCAGGAACAACAATTGAAGCTGTACGTGTATTGGAAGAAAAAGGATTCAGAAGTGCAGTCATTGAAGCAATGAAGAGATGTGCAGAAAAATCAAAAGGAATGTAATATGACATATATCGCAGATGAAACAAGATATGATTCGATGAAATATTTCCGTAGTGGAAAAAGTGGATTGAAACTTCCGGGAGTGTCTCTTGGTCTATGGCACAATTTTGGGACAAACGATGATTTTTCTAATATGGAAAAGATGTGTGAGACAGCATTTGATCTTGGAATCACACATTTTGACCTTGCCAATAATTATGGTCCGGTATATGGAAGTGCGGAAGAGAATTTTGGGAAAATAATCAATGGTGTGCTCAAACCATATCGAGATGAACTGATCATTAGCACAAAGGCAGGATATGATATGTGGCCGGGACCATACGGGAACTGGGGAAGCAGAAAATATCTTCTTGCAAGTTTGGATCAAAGCTTGAAAAGAATGGGACTGGAGTATGTAGATATATTCTATCATCATCGAATGGATCCGGAGACTCCTCTTGAAGAGAGTATGATGGCGTTAGATACTGCTGTCAAACAGGGGAAGGCGCTTTATGCAGGAATTTCGAATTATAATGCTGAAACAACAAAAAAAGCAATGGAAATCTTGCGAGATTTGAAGTGTCCATTTGTCATCAATCAAGTAAGATATTCGATATTTGATCGTTGGATCGAGACAGATGGATTAAAATCGTTTGCGGCAGAAAACGGATGTGGCTTGATTGCATTCAGTCCTCTTGCGCAAGGTCTTTTGACAGATAAGTACCTTCATGGAATTCCGGAAGATAGCAGAATCAGAAGAGATGGAAGATTCTTAAAAGAAAGTGCGATTACAGAAGATCGGTTGTCACAGATAAAAGCCTTGCAGGAAATTGCAATGGAAAGAGGACAGTCCCTGGCACAGATGGCATTGTCATGGGTTCTTCGTGATGGAGAGGTGACAAGTGTGTTAATCGGTGCATCCAAGCCGGAACAGATTCGGGAAAATGCGAAGATTGTAGAGCGTACAGACTTTACTGTCGAAGAATTGGAGAGAATTGATCGAATTTCCATGAAAGAATAGTTCTTGAATTGTAAGTGCGACGATATATTATAAAAACAGAGTGAGGCGTTTTCACAGACACTGTGAAGACGCCTTTTTTGGAGGTTTAAGATGCACTTTACAAAAATGCAAGGATTGGGGAATGATTACATCTATGTCAATGGGATGCAGGAAAAGATAAAAGATCCGAGAACCCTGGCAATCAGGCTTAGCAACAGACATTTTGGAATCGGAGCAGACGGATTGATCGTGATTAGAGCGTCAAAAGTAGCAGATGTCCAAATGGATATGTACAATGCGGATGGGTCCCGTGGAAAAATGTGTGGAAACGGGATTCGATGTGTGGCGAAATATGTGTATGATCAAGGGATTGTATCAAAGAAAATGCTTCGAATAGAAACTTTATCCGGGACAAAGGAAACATTATTATTATCTGATGGAGAGGTACGTGTGAATATGGGGATTCCGAAAGTGGAACGAATGCGGGAGGAGGTTACGCATGAAATATTCGGAGGAAAACGAGTTACTTCGGATTGCATTTCGATGGGAAATCCCCATCGAATCTTTTATTTACATGAATTTCAGAAGATAAAACAGATGGAATATTTAGAATTAGAAAGAATAGGTCCTGCACTGGAATGCTTGGGTGGTGAACGGCATCGAAGGAATGTAGAAATTGTGAATGTCCTGGATCGTAACACAATGGAAATGCGAGTATGGGAGCGTGGTACTGGTGAAACATTGGCCTGCGGAACCGGGGCATGTGCAGCAACAGTATCTTCTATATTAAGGAACTTGACAGAACGGGAAGTTCGGATTAAATTAAAAGGAGGAAATTTGCTCGTTAAATGGGGGGAAGACGGCGGGAAACTTTATATGACCGGTCCGGCAGTCACGGTATTTAAGGGCGACATTACTGTATAGAAAAGGAGAAAATCGTTATGTTTAAACTGAATGACAACTATTTGAAATTACCTGGAAGCTATTTATTCTCTACGATTGGAAAAAAAGTGGCCGCCTACTCGACAGAACATCCGGATGCATCGATCATTCGTCTGGGAATCGGTGATGTAACTCAGCCTTTGGCACCTGCAATTATTGATGCCTTACATCATGCGGTTGACGAAATGGGAAAAGCAGAAACATTTCATGGATATGCACCGGATCTTGGCTATGAGTTTTTAAGAAGCGCCATGGCAAAGAATGATTATCAGGCAAGAGGATGCGACATTGCTGCAGATGAAATCTTTATCTCTGATGGAGCCAAAGGTGATTCTGGAAATATTCAGGAAATCTTTAGTATAGATAATAAAATCGCAGTATGCGACCCTGTATATCCGGTATATGTAGATTCCAATGTTATGGCAGGGCGCACTGGAATTTATGACAAAGCAAAGGAAACATGGAGTGATGTTATCTATATGCCGTGTACAGCGGAAAATGATTTTGTGCCGGAACTTCCGAAGGAAACACCGGATTTGATCTACTTATGTTTCCCGAACAACCCAACCGGTTCTGCAATCATAAAAGATCAGCTGCAAGTATGGGTAGATTATGCGAATAAAGTTGGCGCTGTGATCATCTATGATGCGGCGTATGAAGCTTATATTTCTGAAGAAAATATTCCACATACGATTTTTGAATGTGAAGGTGCGAGAACTTGTGCGATTGAACTTCGAAGCTTTTCCAAAAATGCAGGCTTTACCGGAGTGCGTCTTGGAGCAACTGTCATTCCAAAAGATTTGAAATGTGGTGATGTGATGCTGCATTCTCTTTGGGCAAGACGTCATGGAACAAAATACAATGGAGCTCCTTATATTGTGCAAAGAGCTGGTGAGGCAGTATATTCAGAAGCCGGAAAAGCGCAGGTAAAAGAGCAAGTTGCATATTATATGAAAAATGCAAAAACAATCTACGATGGGTTGAAAGATGCAGGGTATACAGTGTCCGGTGGAGTGAATTCCCCATACGTTTGGTTAAAGACACCGGATCAGATGACTTCATGGGAATTCTTTGATTATCTTTTAGATAAAGCAAATGTGGTAGGTACACCGGGATCCGGATTTGGTCCAAGTGGAGAAGGATATTTCCGTTTGACTGCATTTGGAACATATGAAAATACATTGGCTGCTATTGAGAGAATTAAAGCATTATAAATAATTTTTTTCTGATAAACAAATGTCCGTTCTGCAAAAACATCGAAAAGAAAATGTTTGCGTAGAACGGATTTTTTTCTTGAATTTTTAGGAAAAGTGCGATAAAATGAAAGCAAGGAAACGTTGAAAACGTAAAGAATACCTAAAAGACAGGAGAGAATCAAAATGAGCGATAACAAAATGTGGGCACTTGTAAAAGAAGAAGCAGCTCCGGGACTTGCACTGAAAAGAGTACCAATTCCGGAAGTTGGAACAAACGATGTAAAAATCAAAATTCACAAAACAGCAATCTGTGGAACGGACGTACACATTTATCAGTGGAATGAATGGGCACAGCACACAATTGCAGTTGGACAGACAGCAGGCCACGAATATGTAGGTGAGATCGTTGAGATGGGAAGCGGTGTAAAAGGATACAAGATCGGAGACATTGTTTCAGGAGAAGGTCACATTGTATGTGGAAAATGCCGTAACTGTCTGGAAGGACATAAAGAAAACTGTAAAGATGCAAAAGGTGTTGGTGTAAACCGTGATGGTGCGTTTGCAGAATATCTTGTAATTCCTGCAGAAAACGTATGGCCAACAAATCCAGAGATTCCGGAAGAAATGTATGCAATCTTTGATCCATTTGGAAATGCAACACATACAGCACTTTCTTATGAAGTACTTGGAGAAGATGTATTGATCACAGGTGCAGGACCGATCGGTATTATGGCAGCTGCCATTGCTAAATTTGCAGGAGCAAGACATGTTGTAATTACAGATTTTAACCAGTATCGTTTGAATCTTGCTAAGAAACTTGGCGCAACAAGAACTGTAAACCTTGCAAATGAAAAATTGGAAGATGTCATGAAAGAAATCGGTATGACAGAAGGATTTGACGTTGGTATGGAAATGTCAGGTGCAGCAGCAGGATTCCGTGATATGGTAGAAAATATGAAACATGGTGGTAAGATCGCAGTTCTCGGACTTCAGAGACCGGATGCTACAATCAACTGGGAAACAGTAATCTGGAATGGTCTTAACATTCGTGGTATCTATGGACGTAAAGTGTGGGATACATGGTATAAGATGACAACTATGCTTCAGGCAGGACTTGATATTTCTGATATTATTACACATAGAATGAATATCAAAGACTACAAAGCAGGATTTGATGCAATGATTTCCGGACAGTCAGGAAAAGTAATTTTAAACTGGGAAGACTTAGATCAGCTTGAATATCAGGCACAGTAAGAAATAGAGAAAAGAAAGGATTGATTGAAAAATGGCACGTAAAAATGATATTTTGAGTATTTACTCAAAACAGGTAGAAGAAATCAAAGAAGCTGGCCTTTTCAAAGGAGAAGCTCCAATCGCATCTGCACAGGGCGCTAAAGTTAGATTAGAAGATGGAAGAGAAGTTCTCAACATGTGTGCAAACAACTATCTTGGTCTTGGCGATAATCAAAGATTGATCGATGCAGCAAAGAGAACATACGATGAAAGAGGATACGGAGTTGCTTCTGTACGTTTCATCTGTGGTACACAGGATATCCACAAACAGTTGGAAAAGAAAATCTCTGACTTCTTAGGAATGGACGATACAATTCTTTACTCTTCATGTTTTGATGCAAACGGAGGATTATTTGAGACAATTTTAACAGCAGATGATGCAGTAATCAGTGATGAATTAAATCACGCTTCTATTATTGACGGTGTTCGTTTATGTAAAGCAAAACGTTTCCGTTATAAAAACAATAACATGGAAGATTTGGAAGCGAAATTAAAAGAAGCTGATGAAGCTGGTGCAAGAGTAAAATTAATCGCAACAGATGGTGTGTTCTCTATGGACGGAATTATCTGTAACTTAAAAGGTGTATGTGACCTTGCTGATAAATACAATGCTCTTGTAATGGTTGATGATAGTCATGCAGTTGGATTTGTAGGAGCACACGGACGTGGAACAGCAGAATACTGTGGCGTGGAAGGACGTGTAGATATCATCACAGGTACATTAGGAAAAGCTCTTGGAGGAGCATCAGGCGGATATACAGCAGCAAGACAGGAAATCGTAGATATCCTTCGTCAGAAGAGCCGTCCATACTTATTCTCTAACTCTTTAGCTCCGGCTATCGCAGGTGCAAGTATGGAATTATTCGATATGTTAAGTGAAAGTACAGAGCTTCGTGACCACTTAGAAGAAGTGACAGCTTATTATCGTAATCTTCTTGTTGAAAACAACTTCGATATCATTCCAGGAACACATCCATGTGTACCGGTTATGCTCTATGATGAGAAAACAGCAGCAGAGTTTGCAAAACGTATGATGGAAAAAGGAGTATACGTAGTAGCGTTCTCTTATCCGGTAGTTCCGAAGGGACGTGCAAGAATTCGTACACAGGTATGTGCAAGCCATACAAAAGAAGATATTGATTTCATTGTAAAATGCTTCATTGAAGTAAGAGAAGAAATGGGATTGAATAAATAAGAAACAATAGAAAGATTTAAGAGGAATCAGCCTTTTTAGGCCGATTCCTCTTTTTAGGTTAACTCATAGTTTTTAAATACTTTTCGAAATAAAAATGATTCTACATATGTAAATATTGCAAAACCGAAAATGCATCCGATGAGCAGTATGAAAGCTGCCGTATACATAGAATACATA
>Scrappy_p2__coassemble_1469_pt1 | contig 11733 bp, 9 predicted proteins | sample Scrappy_p2__metabat2_high_PE_016 | metagenome-assembled genome bin Scrappy_p2 | reverse complement strand
TATCTAACTGGCGGAACAGTAAGAGAAAAGAATCTCTTTGCAGAATGTCTGGAGGAAATGTTGGCATCTGTAGATAATCAAAGATATTTGCTCCATTCGAAAAAAGGACGCTTAACCATGGCAAACTATTATTGCGTACCCGCGATGTTTGCTCGGACTAAAGAAGATGCGGCGCTTTTTCAAGAATGTCTAAAACCTTATATCGGCGTATATAATCTGATCTATACTCGAAATACAGAAGGCCGGAAGCTTCTTCTAAAAGCAAGAGCAAAGGCTTTCGGTAGTAGAAATGAACGGATCTTTGACCGAAAGAAAAAAGTGAAAGGGAAATTGGAATAAAAAAAACTGAAGGGGGCAACGCCCCCTTCTTATGCAATTCCTTCTGAATTTTTGCGAATTTCTTCTACTACTTTTAATATACGACTATCGTATCCATATTGAACAACCATTCATTAATAGCGTTGCTTGAAACGAAATCTGTTACTTCCTCATCATCTTCAAATGTTTTTTCAAACTCTTCCTTATCTTCTTCGCTCAACTCATCATAATGGATTCCATTCTCCATGATCATTCTTCAACTATTTCTTTTAAATGTTGAAATGCTTTTTCAGACTTCAAACTATATTGAATTCCCAGGTCACCTAAATGCAAAAGTTCTTCTAAAATATCCATGTCAATCTCATCTCTCACAAATGCCTTAGCAATGTAAAAGTAAGACGCATTTGCTCTCCATCCCTTGATTACATCATATCCTTCCGTATCTATAGCATACTTTTCAATGAACTTTTTTGAAAGAACACGATAACGTCTAGATTCGTCAGCATCTCGATGTTTCATCAATTCCGCCAACCAAACAAGAATTCCTTTTTCTTCAAAATCTAAAATCTTCAACTCCGTGCAATCTAACTCATATTTATGAACCCAACCAGAAATTGTATCTGGAATACAAACAGCCCATTCTTGTGCAAGTTCTTTATTATTAGTAAGATAAAATCCTCGACCGTAATCATGTTTGTCATTTCCTTTTCCATATTCCGGAGTGAATTTCTTTTCTGGGCTTCCATGATATAAGATTATTTTCTCCATAAACTCTCCTATTGTTATCCGAATACCTTGCAAAATGTACGATAGTTCTCATCACTTCTCGGTGAACAGTATACTGCAAATTCTATCGTCTCAAAGTCATAGGTATACGCTTCTATAACCTCTTTCATTGCTTCTGCTACACATTTTGGCGGATTGCAAAATGCTCCACAACCAAATGCTCCAAGAACTAAAACTTTCGCTCCGTTCCTTTTTGAAACCTCAAAAAATCTACTCATTCGTTTCTTATGAATCTCTTTTAATTCCATTTCTCCAATCGTGACTTTTTCTCCTGAATGTGGATTCATCCGATTACTTGGTTTTTCTCTAAGATTCGGTGCTGCCATCGTCAAAACGTCAACTTTATACCACTTTTCTTCTGATAACAATTCTGGAAAATCTATGTCCGACTTGAACACGGTAATTTCCGGTGTATAGATACAATCATCATTATATAAAGCCGTCATTTGATTTCCTTGAAGCAACTGGCGATGTCTATTATAGAATTGATATATTACATTTTCCTCTCTAAGCGCAGGATATAATGTACTACATCTGCACAAGCACTCCTCCTGTGCGCTAGAACCATGTACGACACCACCACCCGGATTTGTTGCAGAGGCGAAATTATGTACGCACACTCTCTTCCCTACATAATGACTTGCCGCTTCAAAAGAACGCTTCTTGGACACAATAACTTTTGCTTGATCTTCATAACGTTTTTCATTCACTATTTCTTCAAGAAAATCCGTTTCCATATACACTTTTTGCTGTTCAATAGATGATCGTATGGACTCTTGCAATATTTTATTTCCTCTACATTGTCTTATGGTATCTTCAAAAATCTCTATATTTTTCGACCGTCTGTCCATACTACACCTCTTTCCTCTTACGAAAAATATTTTTGCATCAAAGCATCAAACAACTGCTGTGTCTCTTCGAGTGACTTTTGCACTAGCAATTTTGATTTCTTTTATTACTATTTCTTTTATCCCTGTATTCATGACACAACCGCCTAAAATCTATTTTTTATAGTATATCATGCCCATCTGTTTCTCACAACACAACTTTTCTACAAAAAACGTCTTGCAGAGTCTGATACTCAAACTCTGTAAGACGTTTTTAATTACTTAAAATTTATTTTGCCAATAACATCATAATCTCATTGCTTCTCTTTACAAACTCTGTCATCTCTTCCGGATTCAACGGTTTGTTGCTAAGAAGTGCAAGGTCATAAAGCTGTTTACAGAACATTTCTGTATGTTCGCCATCTTTATGTTCCAATACATACTGTACGAGTGGATGGTTTGCATTTAATACAAGTGTTACATCTGTTCCAAACATAGACGGATCCATTCCGTACATATTATACATCTTCATCATTTCCTGCATACGGCGAGATTCTTCTGATAAAGTCACCATAGAAGCAACATTTTCATTTTTCAGTTTCTCAACTTTAACTTCTAATTTGTCATTTGCAAGAGCTTTTCTAAATACTTCTGTTAAAGTCTCTTTGTTTTCTTCCAATACTTTTGCATCTTCCTCAGACACTTCTTCTTTGAAGTGATCTGTTAAATCTGCATCGATACGCTGGAATTTTACATGTTCATTTCTCTGCTCTAACTGTGAGATAAATGCAGAATCAATATTATGTGTTAAAATTACTGCATCTTGCCCTTCTGCTTTGAACATATTGATATACTGGCTCTGCTGCTGTTCATCTGTCACATAGAAGATGGTCTTTTTCTCAATTTCTTTTCCTTCTTCTTTTTCCGGTTTCTCCCCTGCAATATCTTTTAATGTAAGATATTTGTGCTCTAAATTCTTAAAGAGCATATAGTCGCTCATCTTATCGCAGAATTTTTCATCTTTTAAGCAACCAAATTTGATAAACGGACTGATATCATCCCAGTATTTCTCATAGTTCTCACGATCTGTCTTGCACATTCCGGAAAGCTTATCTGCCACTTTCTTAGAAATGTAGTCTGCAATCTTATTGACAAATCCATCATTCTGCAACGCACTTCTTGATACGTTAAGCGGAAGATCCGGACAATCAATCACACCTTTCAACAACATCAAGAATTCCGGAATCACTTCTTTGATGTTATCTGCGATAAACACCTGATTGTTGTAAAGTTTGATTGTTCCTTCGATAGATTCATATTCCATATTGATTTTGGGGAAGTAAAGAATTCCTTTTAAGTTAAACGGATAATCCATATTCAAATGAATCCAGAATAACGGTTCTTTGTAATCCATAAATACTTTTCTGTAGAACTCAATATATTCTTCTTTTGAACACTCATTTGGATGTTTTGCCCAAAGCGGATGGATATCATTTAACGGAACCGGACGTTTGTTAATCTTCACTTTCTCAGATGCCGGTGAAACCTCTACCATTTCTTTTTCGCCGTTTTCATTTTCTCTTTCTTCCATCTTCGCGTCTTCATGAATATGTTCTACGACTACATCATCTTCACGAAGTTCTTCTTCCGGAATTGTTTCATATTCCTGCTCTGCGTTTTCTCTTGACAAGTAAATCTCTACCGGCATGAAAGAGCAGTATTTCTCAAGCACTTCTCGTACACGATATTCGTTAGAAAATGCTACACTTTCTTCGTTTAAGAAAAGAGTAATTTCTGTTCCAACGGTTGTTTTATTCCCTTCTTCCATATCGTACTCTGTACCACCGTCACAAGTCCAATGTACCGGAGCTGCACCTTCTTTATAAGAAAGTGTGTCGATATGTACTTCGTCTGCTACCATGAATGCTGAATAGAATCCGAGACCAAAATGTCCAATCATATCATCTTCTGTTGTCTTATCCTTATATTTTTCAAGGAATTCTGTTGCACCGGAAAAGGCAATCTGTGTAATGTATTCTTCTACTTCTTCAGCAGTCATACCGATACCGTTATCTATAAACTTCAACGTTTTCTCTTCCGGATTCACAATCACCTGAATCTGCGCCTTATAATCATCCGGCATTGTATATTCGCCCATCATATCTAATTTCTTTAATTTTGTGATGGCGTCACATCCGTTCGATACTAACTCACGTACAAAAATATCGTGATCTGAATACATCCATTTTTTAATGATTGGAAAAATGTTCTCACTATTGATTGAAAGATTTCCATGTTTTGTTCCCATTTCAAACAACTCCTTTTTATTATGTTATACCTTTCAGTATTGATATCTTTTCGCCTAAAAGATATCTTAATACCCTATTTCCAAAAAGTCAATATAAAATTAGCACTCTTTAATAAAGAGTGCTAACAAAACTATAAATATTATAAAATTTCCATAAACTCTGCTATTCTACACTTTTCAAAGATTCTACCATATCAATCTTTTTCAGTTTAAAATACATTACCCAGTTAACAAAAGCAGAGAATCCAATAGTAAACAGCATTGCGATCAAGTAGCTCTTCAGTTCAATATTTCTACCGAACATCACGTCATCTACTTCTACCGTCACGATTACAAATCGGTGTAAGAGATACCCCAAACCACATCCTGCAATCGCCCCGATGATCGTCAATAATACATTCTCACGGTAAACGTATGCCGCTACTTCTTTATCAAAAAATCCCAGTACTTTGATCGTAGCAAGTTCTCTTCTTCGTTCTGTAATATTGATATTATTCAAATTATACAGCACGACAAACGCTAACATTCCCGCAGCCGTGATCAATACGACAATGACGCTGTCTAATGTTGTCAACATATCTTCAATTCTTCCTCGCATATTATCCATATACTGTACATTGATTGCCGCCTTTGTTGCCAACATCTCTTCGCCAATCTTCATGGCTTTTTCTTCCTGATATTCCTTCATTTGGAAAATTTTCGTATTGTATTTTGGCTCTTCTCCAAACAACTTCGCATACGCTCCCTTTGTCAAATAGAGGTAATGCCCCATATAATTCTCACATACTGCCGTAATTTGAATTTCTTTCTCGCCAAATTTCTCGTCTTGTATGTAAATACTGTCTCCAGCTTCCACACCAAGCGTCCGCGCCATTTTTTCGGTCAAGACAGCTCCCTCTTCATCTAGCGCATATCCTTCTTTTGTTCTTCGGTCTTGTAATACTACAAAGTTTTTGAATTTTTCTTCTTCCTTTGGAACAAATATATATGCTTCTTCCTCCATGTCTTTCGTTCCAACGGTCATATTTTTCATATAAATATTCAGTTCATCTGAAAGTTCGGATTCTCCGGAAATATACTGCTCCAAATCCATCTTTTCTTCTTTTGAGGCATCTTCATCTAAAATCGTCATCATATCGTATTTTTGAATGTCCTCATACTGAATCACTGCAATGTTGTAAATAGAATCTCGCAATCCATAGCCTACAAGAATCAATGCCATACAGCCACCGATTCCGAATACCGTCATGAAAAATCGTTTCTTATAACGAATCAGATTCCGTATCGTAGACTTCCAAATAAAGCTGAGACGTTTCCATAAGAATGTTACTCGTTCCAGGAATACGCGCTTTCCTTGTTTTGGAGCCGGAGGTCTCATCAATACTGCAGGTTGCGCCGCCAACTCTTTGTAACACGCGAAAACTGTTGCTGCCATCGTGCAGAAAATTGCTGCCGCAGTAGCCATGATCGCATATTTCATATTGTATGGAATCACTACATTCGGAAGATGTGGATACATAATCTTATATGCAGTAACAATGATATAAGGATACAGTTTTTCTCCGGCAAGAACTCCTACGATGCTTCCTCCTAACGTAGCGACAAAAGCATATCCGAGATACTTTCCTGCAATGGAAAATTTGCTGTAACCTAGCGCTTTGAGCGTTCCGATCTGCACCCTCTGTTCCTCTACCATACGAGTCATTGTAGTCAAACTGATCAGCGCCGCAACAAGGAAGAACAGAACCGGAAATACTTTTCCGATTGCTCTCATACGATCCGCATTTTCGCCATATCCTGTATATTGCTCAAATACATCTCGATCGTAGACATACCACTTCGGCATATCAATACCCTGTACCTCCTGTTTTGCATCCGCTAACTCTTTCTCACCGTTCGCAATCTCCTGTTCTCCATCCAAAATCTCCTGTTCCGCATCGGCAAGTTCTTTTTCCCCGTCCAGGATTCCCTTCTCTGCATCGGCAAGCTGTCGCTCTCCATCGGCAAGTTCTCTTTCGCCGTCTTGTACTTTTTTCTCTGCTGTCGCTACTTCCTGCTTCCCTTGCAACAGCTTTTTCTCACCCGCAGCAAATTGTCTATCTGCTTCTTGTTTTCCGCTATGATAACCGCGCCATCCCGATTGCAGTTCTGCCTCACTTTTCTGAATGGTATCTTTGGCATTTTTCAGTTCTTGTTCACTTATCGAAAGTTTTTCCAACCCTTGTTCTAGTTGTTTCTGACCTTCTTCTAACTGTATTTTAGATTCTTCCAACAACTTCTCATTAGCAAGCAATTGTTCTTTGCCGGCAGCAAGTTCCTTCTCTCCTCGTTCAATTTCATCCTGCAATTGGTCTCGTTTCTTCTTTAACTCACCAAGTCCCTTTTCCGCTTTATCATAGGAAGCGCGCAATTTACTACACTTTTCTGCAAGATCGAGATATGTTTTTCGGGCTGCATCTGCAACTTCCTTGAGCGCTTTCACCTCTGCCTCTGTAACTTCTTCCGAACCGGATTCCCATGCTCGCTTCGCTTCTTCATACTTTTGCTGCTGCCTGTTTGCTTCTTTTTCAGCTAAAGCAACTCTTTTTTGGGAATTTGTAACCAATTTCCCAAGTGCTTCCACACCCTTCTCGGCTCCTCGTATTGCAGCTTCCAATTTCGGTAAACTCTGTTTCGCTTGCTCTAATTTTTTCTCATTCTCTGCAAGCAATTTCTTCCCTTCATTGAGTTGCTCAACTCCTGCCTCATACTTCGCTTTTCCTTCTTCCAGCTCCTTTTGTTTCTTTGCTAAAAGAGCCTTCCCATCCGCAAGTTCCTTTTCTCCGGCAGCCAATTGTTGTTTCCCGCTTGCCAACTCCTTCTCACCGTCTAAAAGTTTCTTCTTCGCGCTTGCCAATTGCTGTTCTGTCTTACGTTTTTCATCGGAAAGCTTTTTCGCACCGTCTGCCAGTTCCTGTTTTCCTTTGTTCAGTTCTTGCCGCCCTGTTTCCAGTTCTTTTTTCCCATTGGCAAGCTCTGTTTTCGCATTGGCTACTTCAGTTTTTCCACTTTCCAGCTCTCTTTTACCATCTTCCCATGCTTCTCTTCCATCAGAAAGTTCTCTTCTCGCATCAGAAAGTTCTATTTCCGCATCTCTGATTTCATCTTCTGCATCATCTACAATCTGATCGTGCCGCGCCTGCTGCATGACCTCTCGGATACTTTCCACGCTATCCACAACCCGCTCAACTTTCGCATCATATGCTTTCGTAAACGCAACTTCATCAAATGCTCCGTCTACCTTCATATAAAACTCCGTATACACCTCCATGGAAAACGCTTGCTTTGGCACAATCATAAAACCACTCACTTCACCGGTTCCGATCATACTGCTTCCACGCTCAAAAGAAATATAGCAAGGGCTGCTTCCCGCTCCCACGATCCGATACGTTGTATGCTTCAAGCTGTCCGTCAGATCCTCCTCGGTTCCTGACTCCAGTTCAATCTCATCTCCCACTTTATAACCGGAAGCTTTCATAAAGTCAACATCCAGCAAACATTCATTCGCTTTCTCCGGTAATCGTCCTTCCTGTACCGACGGACGATTCATCGTCTCCAGATCCGACATCACATGAATGACCTTTTTGGTATCTTCTATCTTACACATCGCATCTACGCTATATCCGCTTTCCAACGCTTCCACTCCGGATATCGTTTTTAGTGATTCTGCATCTTTCTCCGTCAAACCCATGGTACTGACGATCTTCATATCTGCCAAATTCCACTCGTCAAAATACTCATCTCCCGACAATCTCATATCCGGTTCTGAAGCTCGTATTCCCGCAAAGAAAGAAACACCTAGCGCAACGATAAAAAAGATGGATAAAAATCTGCCGAGACTTTTTTTGATCTCCATATAAAAATCTTTTTTTAGTGCTTTTTTCTTCATTTTTTTATTACTCTTCATTTTTCTTTTCATTTACCATTCAATCTCATCAATGGAAAGTGGATTCGTATTTTCCACAATTTTAGAAACTTTTCCACTCTTAATGTGAATGACTCTATCCGCCATCGGAGCAATCGCCGAGTTGTGTGTGATCAAGATTACGGTCATTCCTTTCTCCCTACAAGTATCCTGCAAGAGCCGTAAAATCGCTTTTCCCGTATTATAATCTAAAGCTCCCGTTGGTTCATCACAGAGCAAAAGTTTCGGATTCTTTGCCAACGCCCTCGCAATCGACACTCGCTGCTGTTCTCCACCGGATAATTGTGCCGGAAAGTTATTCAACCGATCGCCCAGCCCCACTTCTGTCAACACTTCCGCCGCATCTCTTGGTTCTTTGCAGATTTGAAGCGCCAATTCTACATTTTCCAAAGCGGTTAAGTTTGGAATAAGGTTGTAAAATTGAAATACAAATCCGATATCATCTCTTCGATATCCAATCAATTGTTTCGGTTTAAACTTTACGATGTCCTCTCCGTCCACGATCACTTTTCCGCTTGTCGCAGTATCCATTCCACCTAAAATATTCAGCACCGTTGTTTTCCCTGCTCCGCTAGCTCCTACCACAACTGCAAACTCACCTTTCCCAACAGAAAAATGAATCCCATCTGCAGCCGCAATCTCAATTTCTCCCATATGATAAATTTTCTTAACGTCCTTCAATTCTACAAAATTGTTCATTTTTGCATCCTCCGAACTTCCCTGACACTTGTTTCTTTTCTTTAAATCTACTATAATAATACCATTGATGCTGCATGCGCAACAAGGAAAATTTCTATAAACTACAAAGGAGACACCATCATGGACAATTTACGAATTATCCCAGTTACAAACGAAGAATTAATCTTGTCTGTCTCTGCCATGGCCGAAGAAATATGGCATGAACATTATGACAAATTAATCGGAAACAAACAAGTTGACTATATGCTCGAAAAATTTCTCTCACCGGAAGCGATTCGAAAAGAAATCGAAGAAGAGAATTATGAATTTTTCCTCATTTCTTACGACTATACTTTTGCCGGATTCTCTGCAATCCAGGAAACAGAAGGTTCTCTTTTCTTAAGCAAACTTTACATACATGAAGATTTTCGTAAGAAACATATCAGTTCAGAAATGCTTCGTAAATACATTGAATTATGTAAGTTAAGAAATTTGGACAAAATTTGGCTAACTGTCAACAAACATAATTTCCGTTCCATTGATGTATATAAACACTTTGGCTTTGAAACGGTACGCGAAGAATGTAACGATATCGGAGAAGGATATGTCATGGATGACTACATTATGGAATTAGCCGTAAAATAAAGCAACTAAAAAGATGCCTTTGGCAAACTTGCTTCATATATTATGCAAGTTTCCCATAAGGCATCTTTTTTAATTATCCTCCCAAAGTAACATCTTGTTTGTCATACCAACGGAGCGCTTCTTCAAAATCCTGATCCTGGTAATCCGGCCATAATTCTTCCACCACATAAAAGTCTGCATAGACAGACTGGATTGGCAGCATTCCCGATAATCTTCGCATATTTCCCCAACGAATAATGAGATCAATCCGAGAAATATCACTAGAATGTACATCTCGTTTCGAATATTTTCCCTCACCGTCAGAAACCATCTTGCTCAAATCCCACTCCCAGCCGTAGTTCACTAAAAAGTTAACTTTTATCTCCGGTGTCCCAATTTCTTTTCTCTGCCGATATTCACAAAGCTCCCTTGGAAAATTCTTCGAGGACATATCTCCAACAACAAGAAGCGATACATTCCCTTCATTCTCAATCATTTTTACTGCATCCACACAAGCTTTCCGAAATGCTTCCTGCTGGACTTTTGGCCGTTTACAGTTATCTGTCGTAAATCCATAATAGGTAATCTCAGGAATTTTGTATTCCTTTGCTTTTCGCAGAACACGAAGCCCCGGATCCAAGCCCCTCTCATATCCTTCCTGTTTCTGTAACTGATTTCTCACAGCCCATCGTCTGTTACCATCTGGAATAATCGCGATATGTTTTGGTAATCTCACACGCTCCCCTCCTTCTTCTACAGAGAGCATTCCCGATTATTCTTTATTTATTCTGATGACAAAACTCTTTTTCATCTTCCGGCACAACCGCACTTGGTTCTAAATGAAGCGCCTCTGCATCTCTGATTGTAAGTTCTGTTCCTTCCGGAAACCAAAGATTCCGATAGGTATAAGGCTCTTCTTCCGCCGTAATCCACAAAAACTCTTCCTGATAACTAAATCCTTGTTCTTCCATCTCCTGTTTCAATGTTGCTGGTAGAACATAAGTAAAATCCATATAAAGATCCGGATTCTTTTGTTCTACAATATCATATACTCCCGCAGGAAAATCAACTCCGGCTACTGAATTATTTCGAACTTCCACTTCTTCTGTCAACGCATTTTCCACTCCGGTCATAGAATCTATTTGCGCATTTTCTGAATAAAAATGCAATTTCCCCTTCCCACTAATACGGATTACCGCGCCATTATAACACCTGACATCTGAAATTTCCGTACCCGGATCCGTAAAATCTTCTCCTAAATAGATAGAGTTTTCAAAATCATCCACTATCAAATATCCATATTCAACATCCGTCTGCTCCGACGATTTTATTACTTGATAAGTTCCTTCCGGAAGGTGAACTCCGACAATATATTGTCCGGCGCCCAGTTCTGCCTCATAGTTCTCTCCTTCTTCCGATAACTCTCTCGTCACAAAATCATACATATACTCTTTGTAATCTGGTTCTTCTTCAACGAATTCCACATTTTCTTCTTCATATACTGACTGACTGATATAGTCTTTTATCTCAACTGCAAGATCTAGCAGAGTATCCACACCCACTATTGTAATAACCGATACAATAATTGCAAGAACTCCCTTTCCAACTTTCTTTCCTCTTTTTTCCAAAATCGGACCATTTTGCACATTCCGGTCTCTTTTTTTCTTTTCTTGATAATCCTTCGATTGTTCCGGTTCAGATTTTCGTTTTGTCGGCTCGTTCACTCCCGTTTCCGTTTGCTTATAGTTTTCATCTGATTTTGAGTTATCCAACCCACAAAGTGTACACTTATTATCTACCAACTTTCCGCCACAGAGGCTGCATTTCTTTTTTCCAAACATAGATTCACCCCTTCCTCAAACATCTTTTTCAGTTTCTATTCTCATTATACAAAACTTTCCCGTTTTCACACAACATATTTTTATATAACAAAAAAGCTTTCAGATAAAATAACATTTCAAATGCTATCATACCTCAAAGCTTTTTAACAGTCGAAGTGACAGGATTCGAACCTGCGACCTCTACGTCCCGAACGTAGCGCTCTACCAAGCTGAGCCACACTTCGCTTTTCAATTATAACTACGGAAAAGGGATTTGAACCCCTACTAACAGAGTCAGAGTCTGCTGTGCTACCATTACACCATTCCGCATCAATTTATACGAGTATATTCTGTTATAACTACGGAAAAGGGATTTGAACCCCTACTAACAGAGTCAGAGTCTGCTGT
>Scrappy_p2__coassemble_1425_pt1 | contig 12044 bp, 10 predicted proteins | sample Scrappy_p2__metabat2_high_PE_016 | metagenome-assembled genome bin Scrappy_p2 | reverse complement strand
TAATTTCTGCTTGACTTTTTATTTGCAGACTGTTCTTACGAAGTATCTCTGCAAGAATATCATTCTGAACGCATTTGTCTATTGCCTGTTCGACCGCTTCTTGATGCTTCATGCCTGTGGCAAGGTTTCTGCGGATAATGGCAATGAACTGGGCGTATTCTTTTAGCGTCTTGCACCGTTCCATCAATTCTTTGTTCTGCCCGTAATTCACATTCAGCACCAAAGCCGTACATTCTAATGCAGGAGCTTTCCCCTTTCCGTTTCCGATGAAAAGTGAACTTAATTTTAATTCCTGACGTTCCGGTTTTTCCTCGATTCCATTGTAAAATACAATGTACTGCGGAAAAGGAATCTTAAGCTCCGAAGTGGAATATAATTTATGTTTCATCGGTTCGGTGTATGCTTTGTATACAGACGAAAAATAAAACAATCCACGCAAGGGGAGATTGGGGCAAAAGGTACTTTGGTGTTCATATAGATTCATCTCATCCCCGATAATAAAAGATAGATCATTCCGCATCCCCATGTACACCACATCATCAATCGTCGTAATCTCCAGATCATCAGGATTTGTATAATGGCTCTCATTCACTGCATTATAAAGCTCCAGTAATTCTTTCTTTTCGTGAAAAATCAGACGGAACAAACGGTCTTTATACTTCGTATTCAATTTATAATCATTCATGAAGTTCCTCCTTTATTTTATCAAAATATCAGTATGCAAACAAGGTTAAGAGCGGACTCTTAGACGGAAACTTATCCCAAGGGCTTCACCGGCTTTCTATGAAAAATTACAAATCTGATTTTCAATGTGACGAATGTCACGGATTATTTTTGAATGAATTTAGAAAAATAGAAATCTTGATTTGTGTTATGAGTATAGCATAGATAAGGAATGCTTACAATATTGAATGATAAAAATATTGACATAGAAAAATATCTATATTACACTCCTAAAGTAAAAATATATAAAGGAGACCACGTATGGACAAGTTATTATCACACTTAAATGATTTCCTTTACAGTTATATTCTGATATTTCTGTTAGTAGGATCCGGAATTTATTTCACAATCCGAACAAAGTTTGTTCAAATTACATTATTAAAAGATGCATTTCTTGCACTCAAAGAAAAATCGGTCACGGAAGAGGAAGCTTCCGGCAAACCGGTCTCTTCTTTTCAGGCATTGATGATTTCTACGGCTTCGCGAGTTGGAACCGGTAATATTGCCGGAATTGCAACAGCGCTTGCAGCAGGAGGTCCGGGCGCAATTTTCTGGATGTGGCTGATGGCGGTAATCGGTGGAGCGTCTGCTTTTGTGGAAAGTACGCTTGCACAGGTATATAAGGTAAAAGATGGCGATTCTTTTCGAGGAGGTCCGTCTTACTATATTGAGCGTGCATTGAAAAAGCGGTGGCTTGGTATTTTGTTTTCTGTGCTGCTGATTTGTTGTTTTGCCTATGGATTTAACGGACTACAGTCTTATAATATTTCTTCTTCATTACAGTATTATGTGGAGGACTATTCCCAGACGATTTATCCGGCAATTGTAGGAGGAGTTCTTGCATTGCTGACAGCAGTTGTAATTTTCGGCGGTGTACACCGAATCAGCTTTATTACGTCTGTGATCGTACCGATTATGGCAAGTATCTATATATTAGTAGGACTTTATGTAACGGTTACGAATTTGTCTGCAGTACCGGGAATGTTCCGTACGATTTTAGAAGGAGCTTTTGATGTGCAAGCAATTATCGGAGGATTTGCGGGAAGTACAGTACTAATTGGAATCAAAAGAGGATTATTTTCGAATGAAGCGGGTATGGGAAGCGCACCGAATGCTTCTGCATCTGCTACAGTAAGTCATCCGGTAAAGCAAGGTTTGGTACAGATTTTATCAGTATTTATCGATACCCTACTGATTTGCTCTACAACAGCGTTTATTCTATTATTATCCGGTGTGGAAGGAATACCGGGGAAAATGGATGGAATTCCGTATGTACAGGCTGCTCTGCAAAGCAGTGTGGGAGAATGGGGAATTCATTTTATTACATTTTCTATTTTTGCATTTGCATTTACAAGTTTGGTAGGGAACTATTACTATGCGGAAGCAAACTTTTTGTTTATTAAAAACAGCCCGATCCTTTTGAATGTATTTCGTGTAACTTGTTTGGTTGCGATTTTCTTAGGATCACAGGCACGATTTGATACCGTATGGAATCTTGCAGATGTATTAATGGGATTGATGGCCTTAGTGAATATTTTTGCAATTTTATTGTTAGGTAAGATTGCTTTTCGTGTTTTGGACGATTATCGTGCACAGAAGAAAACGGGAAAAGATCCGGTATTCAAAGCTGCAGATATTCAGCTCTATGATACAGATATGTGGAAATAATATTTCGCAATTCTGGTGGAATAAGGGACGGTATTTCTTCGAAGCGATTCTTTATTCTTATGGAAAATTATATTATGATTTATGTAACGATAAGTCAGGGAGAGATTTAGGAGGGAACATAGATGGAATATAATTTGGAAAAAGAAAAAAGAGAAGCAGTAGAAGCCGGACAACGAGCATTAAATAGCCTTCGAGCTGCACAGAATAATCTGAATAGCGCGAAAAACTGGGGAATCTTCGATATGTTTGGCGGTGGAATGTTTTCCACATTCATCAAGAATAATAAGATGGAAGATGCCAAAGGCGATATGGAGCAGGCAAAGAGAGATTTAAGAGATTTTAGCCGAGAATTGCAGGACGTGAATATGGTCTGTGACCTACATATTGAAACCAGAGATTTCCTTACATTTGCAGATTGGTTTTTCGACAACATGTTCGTAGATTGGATGGTACAAGATCGAATCCGAAAGGCAAGTGAACAAGTAGGGTATGCAATCCAATATGTAGAATCGATGATTCGTCAATTGAATAGTTAATCAAAGAAAAGATGAAGATAAAGGGTAGGATGAAAGTGTCCTATCCTTTTTTGTGATATTAATGCAGCGTTGTCGCTAATCCATGTATCATATCACTGAAGTCTTGCATCTGTGTCGTAAAGGGATGATTCTGGTTGTAGCACAGATAGAAATAGCGCTTCATATTCAAGGATTCTACAGAGCAGATTTTTACTTCTCCTTTTTGGTCATATTTTTTGACGCAACGATAGGACATGATTCCGAGTCCCAAATTATGGCGCACAGCATCAATAATGGCAGAGCTGCTGCAGCACTCCCATTTTGTAACAAACGGAACGTGGTGTGTGTGCATAAGATTTTCAAAGATAGCCCGCGTTCCGCTTCCTCGCTCGCGCATGATAAAATTCTGATTGGCAAGATCTTCAATCTGAATGGAAGATTTTTGTGCAAAAGGATGATCCGGACCGCAAATGATCTCTAAATGATCGTGGAATACAGGTTCGGTATGGATCTCTTTTCTTAAAATAATTCCTTCTACGAGAGCAAGATCCAGTTCGTTGTGCATCATACGATGTTCCAACAGCCTTGTATTGTCGATGTATACGGAAACGTCTATATCCGGGTATTCTTGATTTAACAAAGTAATGAGTTCACTGATCAGTGTATTTCCAATGGTAAGCGTGGCGCCGATTTTAAGGGGACGCTGTTCGTGAAGATTTTTCATCTCTTGATCCAAGCCCTCGTGAAGGGCGATGATTTCTTTTGCACGCCTTAGTAAAAGCATACCTGCCGGCGTGATTTTCAGTTCTTTATTATGCCGTTCGAATAAAATCGTGTCGTATTCTTTTTCCAGGTCAATGATCGTCTGACTGACTGTCGGCTGCGCAATATAAAGTTTGCTGGCAGCCAAATTCATTTTTTTATACTCTGCCACAGCGGCAAAGATTTCCAATTGTCTGAATGTAGCCATAGTTTCTTCCTTTATCTTCAGTATAGTTTTTTCCCTATATTACATATTAAATATTACTATTTTACAAAGAAATATACAAGTAGTATGATGAATGAGAATGATAGTGTGAACAGGAAAAGACGGACCGGAAGAGTGGCAATGAAAAATGGAGGAGTTTAAAATGAAAGTATTAGTTCTTGGCGGTGTTGCAGCAGGTACAAAGGTAGCGGCAAAATTGATGCGTGAAGACAGAAGTAATGAAGTGATCGTGTTGAATAAGGGAGAGAATATCTCTTATGCAGGTTGTGGACTTCCTTACTATGTGGGACATGTGATTGAGGAGAAGGAGCAGTTGATCGTAAATACTCCTGAAAAATATGAAAAATTAACAGGGGTAAAGGTATATACAGGAACGGAAGCTATTGCAGTAAAGCCGGAGGAGAAGACGGTTGTTGCAAAAGATGTAAACACAGGGGAAGAAACGATTTATACTTATGATAAACTGGTCATTGCTGTTGGAGCAAGTCCGGCAAAACCACCGATCGAAGGCGTAGACCTTGAGAATGTATTTTTTGTAAGAACACCGGAGGATGCAATCCGTATCCGTAATCTTGTAGATACAGGAAATGTGAAAAAAGCAGTTGTAGTAGGCGCAGGTTATATCGGATTAGAGATTGCGGAGAACTTAAAAGCGCAGGGCATTCGTCCGTTTGTATTGGATATGGTTCCGCAGATTCTTGCACCGGGCTTTGACAAGGAGATGGCGGACTATGTAGAAGGAAAGCTTGTGGAAGCAGGAATTCCGGTTGTGACAGGTGTGCAGGTAACCGGAATCGAGGGTGACGGAAAAGTAGAGAAGGTTCTGACTTCCAAGAAGGCATACAAAGCAGATATGGTTGTTATGAGCGCAGGAATCCGTCCGAACACAGCATTTCTTGCAGATACAGGAATCGAGATGTTCAAAGGAACGATTTTGACAGATACATTTGGACAGACAAACATTCCGGATATCTATGCGGTAGGAGATTGTGCGATGGTACACAATGCTATTACAGGAAAGGCTGCATGGTCTCCGATGGGATCTACTGCGAATATTGCAGGACGTCTGATTGCGCAGAATATTATGGGAAAAGGATTGGAATACCGTGGTGTCCTTGGAACAGCAGTGTGTAAGCTTCCGGGAGTCAATGTGGGAAGAACAGGACTGACAGAAGCGCAGGCAAAGGAAGAAGGTTTCCAGCCGGTGAGCGTGATCACAGTAGTGGACGATAAAGCACATTACTATGCGGGTGCGTCTACATTTATTATAAAAATGATCGCAGACAAAGAATCCCTTCGTTTACTTGGCGTTCAGGTGATTGGTTCCGGCGCAGTAGACAAGATTGTGGATATTGCGGTTACAGGTATTACGATGAAAGCGACATTGACGGATCTGGCAGATATGGATCTTGCTTATGCGCCGCCATTTTCTACAGCGATTCATCCGTTTGAGCATACATTGAACGTGTTGATGAATAAGATTCAAGGAAATTTTGAGACATTTACCCCGGCAGAATATGCAGCAGGAGAGGCAGAGGGATATCGTGTCGTAGACGGCTGCTTAAAACCATCGATTGAAGGGGCTCCATATGTAGAGCTTACGGAAGTAGACGGCCCGGTAGACGGATTAGATCCGGAAGAAAAATTGTTGCTTGTATGTAACAAAGGAAAGAGAGCGTATTTATTGCAGAATCGTTTGAAATTCTATGGTTACAAGCATACGAAGGTATTAGAAGCAGGTATCACATTCAATGATGTGGAAGTAGAGTAAGAGGGAGGAAATGAACATGGCATGTACAATTAAACCAGAAGATATCAAAAGAGTGAAGGCGCTCGGATTTTTAAATAACAAAGGAACAGATTTATTCAACGGACGTATCATTACCGTAAATGGTAAGATCAGTGCAGAGCAGGCTGCTGTCATTGCAGAGGCTGCAAAAAGATTTGGAAACGGAGATGTGGAATTTACAGTACGTCTTACAGTAGAAGTACGCGGAATCCATTATGATAATATTGAACCATTCCGTGAGTTTATTGCGCAGGCAGGTTTGGAGACAGGCGGTACAGGATCTTTGGTTCGTCCGGTTGTTTCTTGTAAGGGAACAACGTGTCAGTTCGGATTGTATGATACGTTTGCAGTATCCGAAAAAATCCACGAACGTTTTTATAAAGGGTACCATACGGTGAAACTTCCGCACAAATTTAAAATCGCAACAGGCGGATGCCCGAATAACTGTGTAAAACCGGATTTGAACGATCTTGGTATTGTGGGACAGATGATTCCGCAGTTTGACGAAGATATGTGTAACGGATGTAAAAAATGTCAGATTGAAAAAGTTTGTCCGATGAAGGCTGCAAAAGTAGAAGACGGTGTATTGGAGATCGATCAGGAAATCTGCAATAACTGTGGACGTTGTGTGGAAAAATGTCCATTTGACGCAATCGAAGAAGGAAAACCGGGCTTCAAGATCTACATCGGTGGAAGATGGGGCAAAAAGGTTGCTCACGGTATTCCGTTATCAAAAGTATTTACATCTGAAGAAGAGATGTTAGATACAGTAGAAGCAGCGATTCTTCTGTTCCGTGAACAAGGAAAGACAGGAGAACGTTTTGCAGATACGATTGCAAGAATCGGTTTTGAAGAAGTGGAAAGACAGCTTCTTTCCAGAGAAATCTTGAATCGAAAAGAAGAAATTCTTGCAGCAAATTTACATACATCAGGTGGAGCGACTTGCTAATGAAAAAGAAACAGATAAGAAAATATATAGCACTGTTGTTGTCGGCTGTGTTGTTTACAGCAAGCGGCTGTGGTGCAAAAACTGAGAAAAAAGAAGAACCATCAAAAGAATTAGTAGAAATGGAAGAGAAAAAAGAAAGTGGAAAGGTGACCTTTACCGATGACTTAGGACGTGAAGTAACGGTAGAACAACCAAAACGAGTTGCTTGTTTGATTAGCAGTTTTTCTGATATTTGGTATCAGGCAGGAGGTGTGGATCAAATCGTAGCAGCTACAAGCGCCACGTGGAAATACTTGGATCTTCCACTGAAAGAAGATGTGGTAGATCTAGGTTCTACAAAAGAGCTGAATATGGAGCAGTTGATCGCAAGTGAGCCGGATTTTGTTCTGGCAAGCTGCGGAACAGACCGTAATGTAGAATTAGAAAAGACATTTGAGCAATTGGGATTAAATGTTGCGTATTTTAATGTGGATAACTTGGAGGATTATCTGCGTGTGTTGAAAATCTGCACGGATATTACAGGCTGTGTGGATAACTATAAGAAAAATGGAACAGATGTGGAAAAACAGGTAGAAGAGGTTCGCAAGCGTGTGGATGGTTCGAAACCGAGCGTATTATATGTGCGTGCAACCGGCAGCAGCTGTAAAGTAAAGAATAGTGAAGAAAGCGTGTTGGGTGAAATGTTGGCGGATTTGGATTGCGTCAACATTGCAGATCAAGACGGAAGTCTATTAGAACAGCTCAGTATGGAGAAGATTGTGGAGTTAGATCCGGAGTATATCTTTGTTGTACTGCAAAGCGCGAAACCAAATGAGGCAGAGACAATGCTTGAGAATACATTATTAAGTAATCCGGCATGGAATACATTGTCTGCTGTAAAAGAAGGAAGATACCACGTTATGGATCCGAATCTTTATAACTTAAAACCAAATGCAAGATGGGGGGAAGCTTATGAAAAGCTTGCGGACATTCTCTATCCGAAACAATAAAATCGTATTTTGGATCGGACTGTGTGTTCTTACTGTAGTGACGATCATCGGCGGGCTGTGGATCGGTTCGGTATCTCTCTCTCCGGGAGATGTCTTTTCTGCTCTTATCGGAAAAGATACCACTTCTACAGCAGCGAGAATTGTGTTATATACAAGGCTTCCGAGAATCTGTGCGGCTCTTCTTGCCGGAGCAGCACTTTCGGTTGCCGGAGCGATCATTCAGACAGTATTGAATAATCCGCTTGCATCTCCGGGAATCATAGGAGTAAATTCCAGTGCAGGGCTGGCGGTTGCATGTGTATGTGCAATCGTGCCTTCTGCGCAGCGATTTACTCCTTTTGTAGCATTTGCAGGCGCTTTCCTAGGCGTGATGTTTGTCATGATCTTATCGGAAAAAACAGGCGCCTCCCGTATGACAGTGATTCTTGCAGGAGTTGCGGTATCCAATTTATTCAGCGCTGCAATTGACGGCATCGTGACGATTGTTCCGGAAGCGCTTACAGGGATAACTGATTTTCGTATCGGTGGATTTACCGGAGTGACGATGGAGCAGTTAAAACCGGCAGGGCTTTTAATTTTGGTAAGCTTATGTATCGTGTGTTCCCTGTCTCAGCAGTTGGATATTCTGGCGTTGGGTTCAGATACGGCGGCAAGTCTTGGGCTTTCGGTGAAACCTGTGCGATTTTTATTTTTGCTGCTTGCAGCTGCATTAGCCGGAGCAGCAGTCAGCTTTTCGGGGTTACTAAGCTTTGTCGGTCTTGTCGTTCCTCATACGATGCGGAGACTTCGAGGGGAAACAGGACTTTCCTTATTACTGGCGTCGGCGCTTGGAGGCGCATTTTTTGTTACCCTTTGTGATCTGTTGGCGCGGGTAATCTTTTCGCCATTCGAATTACCGGTTGGAATCGTATTGGCATTTTCCGGAGCGCCGTTTTTCTTATGGATTTTGCTGAAGCAAAGAGGAGGGCACGTATGATTACATTAAAAAATCTTTCGGCGGGCTATGGAGAAGAGGACGTAGTAAAAGATGTATCTCTTGCTTTTGAGCCGGGAAAAGTAACTGTCCTTCTAGGTCCTAATGGCAGCGGGAAATCTACGCTTTTAAAAGCGGCGCTTGGATTAATTCCTGCCAAAGGCGGTGAGATTTTCTATGATGGACAGGAAATCCGGCAAATGAAACGAAAGGACATTGCAAAGAAGGCGGCGTTTTTGACACAGAGTCACCCATCCTCTTCGATTCAGGCGCTTCGCATGGTGCTGCACGGACGTTTTCCTTATTTATCTTATCCAAGACGATACGGAAAAGAAGATTATGCAATTGCGCGAGAAGCGATGGAGCGGACAGGCTGTATCGAATATGAAGAAAAGAATATCAACACATTAAGCGGAGGACAAAGGCAGAGTGTATATTTGGCTATGGCGCTTGCGCAACAGACGGAGACCGTGTTTTTAGATGAGCCGACTACCTATTTGGATATCCAGAAGCAGATGCAGATCATGAAGATTGCCAAAGCTTTGGCAGAGAGCGGCAAGGCAGTTGTACTTGTACTGCATGATCTTGTGATGGCATTGCAGACTGCGGATCAGATCGTTTTGTTAGAGAAAGGGACAATGATTTGTTGCGATTCTCCGGAAAATCTTTATAAGAGTGGAAGATTGGAAGAAGTGTTTGGGGTAGAAGTTCATTGTATGAAAACACCCCACGGAGACAGATATTATTATCAGATGCGAGAGGAATAAAAAATGGCATATTTTCCAATGTTTATAGAATTACAGAATGCCCCGGTTTTGGTTATAGGCGGGGGGAAAGTAGCGCTTCGCAAGGTGCAAAAGCTGTTGCCTTACGGAGCGAATATTACGGTGGTTGCGCCAAAGATGGAAGAAGAATTAGAAGAGATTTCGGAGGTTGTGAAAATCCATCGCGAATTTGACAGTTCCGATTTACAGTCTTGTCCAACGATGGTCATTGCAGCAACGAACCAAGAAGAAGTGAATGAGGAGATTTCTCGTATATGTAAAGAACACAATATCCCCGTCAATGTGGCAGATGATGTGGAAAACTGTAGCTTTTTATTCCCGTCTTTGGTGAAAAAAGGGAAATTATCCGCAGGAATCTGTACCGGAGGAAGTAGTCCGACTGCAGCCATTTATTGTAAGGAACGACTTCAGGAAGTCCTGCCGGATTCATTGGACGAGATTTTGGATTGGTTGGAGGAAAAACGTCCGCAATTAAAGGCACAGATTCCTGTTCAAAGTACACGGGCAGGAATTTACCGAAAAATCTTTGACAAATGTATGGAAAAAGGCAGACCATTAACAGAAGAAGAGTGGAGACAGATATTAGATGGAAAATCGGTTGGAAGAGTTTCTTTAGTTGGAGCCGGATGTGGAAAAGCAGATCTGATTACGGTAAGAGGTTTGCGTCTTCTGCAACAGTGTGATGCTGTAGTGTATGATGATTTGATAGATCCGAAACTTTTAGATTCCGTGCCGGAAACTGCCGAAAGAATTTATATGGGAAAACGATCCGGCCATCATTCAGCGCCACAGGAGGAGATCAATCAGACTCTTGTAACTTTGGCAAAGCAGGGGAAGAACGTGGTACGGCTAAAAGGCGGCGATCCGTATCTCTTCGGTCGAGGCGGGGAAGAAATGCAGGCGCTTCTAAAAGAAGGAATCCCTTGTCAGGAAGTGCCGGGAATTCCATCAGCGATCGGAATTGCGGCAGAAGCAGGGATTCCGGTGACGCATAGGGGCGCAAGTCGAGGCTTACATATCGTAACTGCACATACTACGGATACGGAAGACGGACTTCCGGAAGACTTTGATGCGTTGGCACAATTGTCCGGAACACTTGTATTTTTGATGGGACTACGACAGCTTCCAAAGATTGTCAAACGATTGCTGGCAGCAGGAAAATCAGGCGATACACCGGCTGCAGTTCTTTCAGGAGGAAATTCTAAGAATCCGGCAAGAGTAAGGGCGAAACTGTCAGAGATTGAAGCGGCGGCAGAAAAAGCAGGGGTATCTTCTCCCGCAATTATTGTGATTGGAGAAGTAGCGGCTTTGGATTTTTGCGAAACTGCTCATTCAGGAAAACGTATGAGAATCGGAATTACCGGAACGGAAGAAATTGCAAGAAAGCAACAAAAGTTATTCGAAGAGCAAGGAGCAGAGACGGTTTGGCTTTGTCGTTCCAGTATAAAAGAGCGTGAGATTTCTTTCGAGAGTTGCTTCGATTTGGAACTTCCGAAATGGATCGTTTTTACAAGCGCGAATGGTGTGAAGACGTTTTTCCATCAGGCGGAAAAACAACAGATAGATTTCTCAAAGCTGAAGCATCTAAAATATGCCGTGATAGGTTCCGCCACGGGGAAAGCTTTGGAAAATTATGGAGTTCACGTTGATTTATGTCCGGAGATCTTTACAAGCGAAGGTCTCGCAAAGGCGCTTGTTTCTGTTGTGAAGCCGGAAGAAGAGATACTTCTGTTCCGTTCGTCTATTGGATCCCCTGTATTAATGGAGCTTCCGATGAAAGCCGGTTTACAAGTGCAGGACATTCCCATTTATGACTTGGAAGTGATAGAAGAGGAAAAAATGTCTTTAGAGGATTTGGATTATCTTACTTTTTCCAGCGCAAGCGGAGTTCGGGCATTTTTTGAAAGATATAGAAACCTTCCGGAGAAAATCCGATGCGTTTGTATTGGAGATGTAACGGCGAAAGAATTTCAAAAGTATAGTGAAAAATCGGTGTTGATGGCAAAAGAAATATCGGTGGAAGGAATCTGGAAGACGATTGAAGAGGATATATTTTTTTGATGTTTTTCGACAAAAATAGACAGAACCCACAAAGAATTTTGGCTGAATAGAGATAGTTTATGAATAAGTTTTGATTATTAATAATATCAATTTTACAATTTGTGCTTATTAATCTATTATGAACATGATGAAATTTATGTGGGGACTTTTTAAAAATTAAATAAAAGAGAGGAATGAGAGTTCATTGAAAAAGAATGTAATACAGACTCGCTTTTTTTAGCTTGTAAAAAAGAACTGGTTATTGTTCTTAATCTTAATGCCAACTATCATTTGGTATATTATTTTTAAATATGTACCGATGGGTGGAGCTAGTTTAGCATTCAAAACATTTCGATATGACTGTGGTGTCTTGGGAAGCCCATGGTGTGGTTTTGAAAATTTTAAACTGATGTTCCATGAAAAAGCATTTTGGGAGGCGTTTAAAAATACATTGATCTTTGGTTTTGGAAAGATTGTATTTCAGTTTCCGATTCCGATTATAATTGCGATATTAATTAATGAAATTAAAAATGAAAAGAGTAAAAAGTTTTTTCAGACAGTATTCACGTTTCAACGGTACTTTCATTGACCCAACAAAGTTCCTGTGTTTCCCTGTCTCCAAAAT
>Scrappy_p2__coassemble_1328_pt1 | contig 12855 bp, 12 predicted proteins | sample Scrappy_p2__metabat2_high_PE_016 | metagenome-assembled genome bin Scrappy_p2 | reverse complement strand
GTTTCTTCGAATTGTGTTTACCTGACGACGATCCAGTCTATACCCTGAAAAAAGTAATGGAGGATTTAGATTTTTCTGGCTTGTTAGCCAATTGTTCAGATAAGGGAAGAACCGGGTTTAACCCAATTATGATGTATGCTGTCGTTACTTACGCAAACATGCGAGGGGTTAGAGCTGTTGACCGTATTGTGGAGTTATGTGAAAGAGACCTTGCGTTTATCTGGCTTACCAAAGGACAGAAACCAAAAAGAGATGCGTTCTATGAGTTTAAAAATAAAAAACTAACAGCTGATGTATTGGATGAACTGAACTATCAGTTTCTTCGCCGTCTGCAAAAAGAAGGACTCATTACTTTAAAATCTCTTTTTATTGATGGCACAAAAATAGAAGCCAATGCCAACCGATATACGTTTGTCTGGAGAGGGACACTGAACTACCATCTTGCAGGATTGTTAGATACGATTGATTCTCTGTATCAGAAATATAATGTTCTGATTGATGAAAATGAGTATGGCATCAAATATGACATTCCCCATGCTCATATGTTTGTGATCGAAGGAATGGAGAAAGTAAGGGATGTCATTGACAAGAACCGGAAACGAAAACTGACAAAGCATAAAAAGTTGTCCAATAATACAATCATCGAAATTGACAAGTGTTCTCCGTTGGAGATTCTGAAACTCCAGAAAAATCTGCTTCAGATTGCAGAGCAGGAACATATCACGTTTGTTTATGGAAAAGGAAAAAAGAAAACAGAAATCCAGCAATTATATGAGGAGCTGGAAATCTGTGGTGAACGTCTCATGAGCTATAAGGAATGTTTTGAAATCATGGGAAAAGACCGGAACAGTTATTCCAAAACAGATTTAGAAGCTACATTTATGAGAATGAAAGAAGACCATATGCTAAATGGACAATTAAAAGCAGCATATAACATTCAGATAGCAGTAGAGAATTATTTCATTGTTCAGGCGTATGTAAGTAATGACCGGACAGACTATAATACGTTAATTCCAGTCTTGGAGAAACATAAAAAAGCATTTGGAGCAGTCTTGAGAGAAGTTACGGCAGACAGCGGCTATTGCAGTGAAAAGAATCTTCTGTATTTAAAAGAGCAGAACATTTCCAGTTACATCAAACTGCAGGATCATGAAAAGCGAAAAGCGCGTGCTTATCAAGAAGATATTGGGAAGTATTACAACATGAAAACACAGATGTTCGAGGATGAGCTTTATTATGTCTGCCATGACGGAAGAGAACTTCATCATATCAGAACCGAAACAAAAGAACAGGCTGGTTACACTCAAACGTTTGAGGTGTATGGATGTTCCGATTGCAGCGGCTGCGAACATAAAGCAAAATGTCTCTATAAATATGATGCTGAAAAAGATGCAGAGAAAAATAAGGTCATGAAGATCAATGAACAATGGGAAGCTTTAAAAGAAGAATCTCATGCAAACATCCAAAGTGAGAAGGGGATTTTGAACCGCCAGATCCGTTCCATTCAGACAGAAGGACATTTTGGGGATATCAAAGAAAATGACGGTTTTCGCCGTTTCAATTACCGGACAGCCGAAAAAGTATATAAAGAATTTATGCTGTATGCGATTGGAAGAAATATAAATAAATACCATCGTTTTCTTCATGATAAGATCAAGAAATTTGAGGGAAAGAGCGAAGAAAAGGCTGCTTAGAAAAGAGTGTTTTCAAAAATGCAGTTGAGGGGATTTTGCGCCCTAAAATACATGCATAAAAGAAAAAAATAAGAATCTCCTGTAGAAAATCAGGTATAAAAACACTGATTTCTACAGGAGATTCTTATTTTAAGATTTAGAAGCTAAAAATCGGTATTAACCGACAGCTCCATTTCTTTGCTCATTCGATAACAACAATACAGGGCAGATTATAATCTGGATTTTTCCTTGAAAAGGGGTATTTTTTCAATTCTACTGTTGGTAGGTTTACTTTATTTATCCGCTATTATAGAATGTGAGCAGGATAGGAGGTAAAAACTCTTTGTTTCAGACAAAACCGTAAGCAAATGGGAGCGAGGTGAAAGCATACCTAACGTCATGCTTTTAATACCTATTTCTGAAATACTGGAAATCACAGTAACAGAGCTTTTAAAAGGAGAACGAATCGACACAAAAAAAGATATGGATGCAGAAGAAGTAGAAACGTTTGTTGTTGGTTCTTTGGAATTATCGGTACAAGATATGATAAAAAAACGCAAAACAAAGTGGAAAATTGCATATTTGAGTTGTGTTCTTATTATTTTTGTAGAGCTTATTTTGTTTACGGTATCAAATATGGAATTAGAATTGTTGTGTGATAGTTTGAAAGTTTCCGGTGTTATGTTGATATTTGCGACGTGGCTGTGCCTTTTTGCAAAGGAGTTGCCGACATACTACGATGGTAATAAAATCATTAGATACACATCAATCGAATCATTTTCAAAACAGGGCGCTAATATCCATTCGAGAATTAGCGCCCTGTTTTTAAGTAGTATTTATATGCTCTTTGTCACATGGAAAAGAGAATGAAAATTCACTGCCTTCTCCTAAACTACTTTTTACTTGAATCGTTCCATGATGAGCTTTTACGATCCAATTCACCATAGAGAGGCCTAGACCGGAGTTTTCACTTTCTGTACGTGATGCATCTGCCTGATAGAAACGTTCCCATATATGTGGAAGATCTTTTTTGCTGATACCGATTCCATCATCTTTTACAGAACCTTTGATATAGAGAGGATTCTCGGCGTCCCGTTGCAGAGTAAGCCATATATGTCCGTTTTCTTTTCCATAACAGATTGCGTTATTCAGAAGATTCAGGAAAAAACGAATAAGCAAAGTTTCATCGCCAATCATTGAAAGTTCAGGTTCTAAATTATATTTGACAGATATATGTTTGGCAGAAGCAAGTTCTTTGGCTTCTTCACATGCGATCAGAGCAATTTCGCTCAAGTTTAGTGATTCCGGTTCCAGTTTGGCACGCCCTTGATCTGCTCTGGAAAGCATAAGAAGCTGAGAAACCATGTGAGAAAGACCATGCACCTTTTTTTGAAGGAGAAGCAGGTCTTCCCGTGTAGAGGCCTCCAGATGATTGTCGGAGAGCAGGTTGTCACAGATTAATGTCATTGTAGAAAGAGGGGTTCGGAGTTCATGAGCGACGTCAGATGTAAATTGGCGTTCGCGAACCATACTGTTTTCAATCTGTGCAAGCATGCTATCGAAAGTGGAAGCGAGCCGGTAGATTTCGTCATTTCCTTTTCCAAGAGAAACACGCCGAGATAAGTCGCCGTCTGCTTGGATAGCCTGTACGGTACGGGTTATTTGATCGACAGGACGAAGCGTTCTTTTTGTCATAAAATATCCGAGAATGGCAGTGATGACAACAATCAATGGCAGCAAAATAAGTGAAAGCCGAACGGTCATGATAAAACTTTTTTCCGCGGCGGTGATGGAAGAAATCCCTCGAATATCTACTACACCATATCCGGGAATTTCATAAACCAGATCTAGTGAGTAATACTGTGTATCGCCGTTTTTTACTTTTCTTACATTGCCGTTTTCAAAAGGAAGAGAGTTATCAAAACCGTACGGTATTTTTCCATAGAGAAAGTTTCCGTTAGTAGCATATAGGGAAAGATAGATTCCATTTTTTAGCTCTAAAAAATCGGAATCTACTTCCAAATACTCACCGTCAAAGCGAATGTCGTCTAGAGAGTCGGAAACCCGCTCCTCTAGTTGTCTTCCTACACCGGTCAATATTTCTTTGTTGCTAAAAGAAAATAAAAAGGCAAGAATCATGCAGACAACAGCAGTCATGAGAATGGTGTAGAGTGCAGTCAGTTTTGTTTTTAATGAAAAATGTTTCATACGGGAACCTTCTTTCCGGGTGTTAGGATTCACGAAGGACGTATCCTTCTCCGCGAATGGTGTGGATTAATTTTTTGTCGAAACCATCGTCGATTTTTTTGCGGAGATACCGAATATAAACGTCAATGACATTGGATCCGCCGGAAAAATCGTAATTCCAAATATGTTGTTCTAGCTTTTCGCGAGAAAGGACGATGCCTGCATTTTGTATCATATAGCGGAGCAGGGAAAATTCCTTGGAAGACAGGTGGATTTCTTTGTTTCCGCGAATTACCTGATGTGTATCGGTATGTACTTCCAGATCGGCAATGGAGTATACGGTCGTTTTGACAGAAGCGGGTTTGCGTAGCATAACACGAATCCTTGCAAGTAATTCTTGGAAAGCAAAAGGTTTGACCAAATAGTCATCGGCGCCGGCATCTAAACCGGTTACCCGGTCCTCCACACTGTCTTTTGCAGTAAGTAGGAGAACCGGAACCTGGTGTTCTTGTTCTCTTAATTTTTTTAATACTTGTAGTCCATCCATGCGAGGCATCATGATATCGAGAATGATGGCATCATATTCTGCGCATGCCAGATAGTCGAATACTTCTATACCGTCAAAACAGGAATCTACGCTATATCCTTCTGTTTTCAAACGCTTAGCTATGATGTGATTCATATCTTTTTCATCTTCTGCCACAAGTATTCTCATGATTAGTTATCCTCCCGTTCTTTGCTCCATTCCAGGATGTTCCCTGTCTTTGCATTTAATTCAAATTCGTATTCCATACCATTGTAGTGAATTTCTCCTTCGTATATCTGCTGTCCATCATCAGTATCAAGTGCGATACGTAAATGCTTCTCTGTTGCGCCTTCTACTTTCGCGAGAACGATTTTAGAGGCCTCTTCCAGACTGATAACAGAGGAAGAGCTATCAGAAGAGTTGTTCTGGAAATCATCTTCTATATCGGTATCCTGACTTCTGATGTTACCGTTGGAAGCATCAATTTCGTAATCATATTCTTTGTTGCCAATATAGAATTCTACATCATAGACAGACACGCCGTCATCAGAATCTTGTGTAATACGAATATTGGTAAGTTTGTCTTCTGTTACTCCTGCATCAGAAAGAGCGATAGCCTTTGCCTCATCTTCAGAAATAATGTTTTTTGAGTCTGTCTGTGAAGCGCCGTTGTTCTCGGTAGGAGAAGAAGCTTCCATTTGATTGCCGGATGTATTGTTTGGTATTTTTGTTGTACTGTTTGGGGTTGCAGAACCGCAGCCTGCAAATGTGATTGTCAAAACAGCAAGTGTTGTGAGTAATAATGTTCTTTTCTTCATAAAATGTATCTCCCTTCGTTAGTTGTTTTTGTGTTCTATTTTATGATTACACTATACGAGAGAAATATTAAAGTAAGATTAAAAATTCTCATTTTTTTAATTTCCAGTTCTATTTTACTACAAAATGTTTTTTATAGGAAACAATCTATAAAATGTAAAGCGATTTTACATAGATTTAACAAAACTTTGCTCAGAATTTAATTTTAGAATGTTATGTTTGAATACGTTAAAGAATACATCAAAGTTTGGTAAAACAGAGAGGAAAAAAAATGAATGAGAATGTTTCAATAATATTTGGTCTTGCCGGAGGACTTGCATTGTTCTTATATGGCATGAACAGTATGAGTGATGCGCTCCAAAAAGCAGCGGGAGAGCGTATGAAAAAGATTTTGGAGTTTTTGACAAAGAATCCGATCATGGGAGCTTTGGCAGGAGCGCTTGTGACAGCAGTATTACAGAGTAGTTCTGCAACAACGGTCATGGTGATCGGTTTTGTAAGTGCGGGACTTATGAGTCTTCCACAGGCGATTTCCGTTATTTTCGGTGCCAATATCGGTACTACAATGACAGCGCAGTTGATTGCATTTAAGTTAAGCGATTATATTTATCCGATTATTTTTGTTGGATTTATGATTCATTTTTTGAGCAAAAAAGAAAAAATCAAAAATGTTGGTATGGTGATCTTTTCCTTCGGTCTTCTTTTTGAAGGAATTGAAATTATGGGCGGTGTAATGAAACCATTGGCAAATAGTCCAATTTTCATTGAGCTTATGGGAAAAGTTGCAGAAATCCCGGTACTTGGATTGCTTCTTGGCTTAGTGATGACGTTAGTTGTACAGAGCAGTTCTGCAACGATCGCGGTACTTCAGAATTTTGCGGCACAGGCAGGACCGGACGGTGTGACAAGTGTGATTGGACTTGCAGGAGCGATTCCAATTTTGTTAGGAGATAACATTGGAACAACAATCACAGCTCTTTTAGCTTCAATCGGGCAATCTAAGAATGCGAAACGAACAGCGGTGGCGCATAGCGTATTTAACATTACAGGAAGTGCAGTATTTCTCTTCTTCATTCCTGTGCTTGTAAAGTTTGTTGAATTCATTTCTCCGAAGGGAAATGAAATTGATATCATTTCCAGACAGATTGCCAATGCACACACCACATTTAACGTAGTATGTACACTTATTTGGCTTCCGTTGATTCCGCTTATGGTAAAAATTGTGACATGGATCATCAGCGGAAAAGATAAAGAAGAAACTTTAAGTTATGAACCGAAATTTTTAGATCACAAAGTTTTGAGCCAGCCGGCAGCAGCCATGTATCTGATTAAAAATGAGGTGGAGCATCTTTCAGAAATTACTTCTGCAATGTTAAGTACATTAAAGGATACGGTTACCGGAAAGCAGGATAAACTTTGGCAGGAAAAGATGGAAGAGTCTTTTCGGGCAGTGAAGCATTTGAGTGAAAACATCAGCAGCTATATTACGAGACTCTTTGCCAGTGGTAATCTGACAGAAGAGCAGTCTGAACAGGCAGCAGTACATTTGTATGTGTCAAACAACATTGATCGTATAGCAGACCGTTGTGGAGAAGTTGCTTATATCTGTAAGCAGATGAATACAGATGGGAAAAGAATGTCTGAAAAAGCGCTGTATGATCTTGGAGAATGTATAGATATCTCACAGACTTTGTTTGAAGGTTCGATGGAAGCGGTACAAAATGGTGATGTAGCATATGCTATGGAAGTGATCGATGTAAAAGATCGAATGCGAAAAGCACAGAAGAAACTAAAAAAAGATCATTTGACACGTATCAAAGAAAAGGAGTGTGACACAGCTCTTACAAAAGAGTTTTCGCAGATTTTATATAATCTGGATCGTATCGCAGACGGGTGCATCGGTATTGCGGAAGAAGCAGTAGAGTAGTATAATGAGGAAAAATCAAGAGGAGTATATAAGAATGTCTGAATATTACAAATTCTTTCAGAACCGTAATTGTGAATTTTTCCCTTGCCATAAAACAGAAGAGACAGAGGATTTTAACTGTCTCTTCTGCTTTTGCCCATTGTATGCAAAAGGAAAGGAATGCGGTGGTAATTTTTCCTACACAGAAAATGGTGTGAAGGACTGTTCTAAATGTCTGTTTCCTCACAAAAAGGGGAATTATGACAAAGTAATCTCAAAGTTAAAAAATGAGAACAAAGGATAGACAATCCTTTATTTTAAAAACATTTTCAACAATTTTTCATTCAGTTTTGTATATGGCTGGTATCGCATTGGAAGATCCAGCCATGTTTTTTTGTCCACAATACTTTTGTAATGGGAGAAAGTATCAAAGCCGGATTTTCCGTGATAAGAGCCCATGCCGCTTTCGCCAAAACCACCAAATCCCATTTCGCTTGTGGCAAGATGAATGACAGCATCATTGATACAGCCTCCACCGAATCCACAGAGAGAAGTTGCTTTTTTAGCAGCTTCTTTGTTGGAAGTGAAGATATAAAGCGCAAGAGGATGCGGCATGGCATTGATTTTTTCAATCGCTTGATCGAAGGAATCGTAGGTGAGTATTGGCAATACCGGGCCGAAGATTTCTTCTTGCATGACAGGGTCATTCCAAGTCACATTGCTTAGTACCGTTGGTTCGATTTGAAGTCTTGTTTCCTCAAAACTTCCGCCGTGTACTAACTTCTTAGAATCCAACAGTGATACAATCCGGTGAAAATGCTTTGCGTTGATAATTTTTCCGTAATTTGGATTGGCGAGCGGCTGACTGCCAAATTGCTTGTTGATTTCTTTTTTCAGTTCTGCAATCAACGAATCTTTGATCAAAGGATCACAGTAAATGTAATCCGGCGCTACACAAGTCTGTCCACAATTCAAAAATTTTCCAAATACGATGCGTTTTGCTGCTAATTTGAGGTTAGCAGTTTTTTCTACGATGCAAGGACTTTTTCCGCCTAACTCTAAAGTGACCGGAGTTAAGTTGTCGGAAGCGTGGTGCATGACTTCTCGACCAACGATCGGACTTCCGGTGAAGAAAATATAGTCAAAATGTTCTGCCAAAAGGCAGTTATTTTCGGCACGTCCTCCTGTAACGACAGAGACGTATTCCGGTGGAAAGCATTCCTTTATGATTTTTTGAATGACGGAACTTGTGGCAGGAGAATAAGCGCTTGGTTTTAACACTGCGGTATTCCCGGCTGCAATGGCATCGATCAATGGTTCGATGGTGAGCATAAAAGGATAGTTCCACGGACTCATGATTAAAGTGACTCCATATGGAGAAGGTTTTTTAAAGCTGCGGGAGTGAAACTGTGCAAGTGGTGTGCGAACGTTTTTTTCTTTCGCAAAATGTTTGGTGTGTTTGATCATATAGCTTAATTCACTTAGAACAAGTCCGGTTTCACACATATAGCTTTCAAAAGAACTTTTTCCGAGATCTTGTCGAAGCGCTGTATGAATTGTCTGCTCGTGTTTTAAAATGCATGCTTTTAGTTTACGAAGTGCAAGCAGACGCTTATCGATGGAAAGGGTAGCTCCTGTTTGAAAATATGTGCGTTGCGCGTTGATGATCTGTTTAATCTCCGTTTCTGTCATTGTGATCCTCCATTAACGTAAAATAGAATGTTTCCAGTTCATTTGCTTAATTTTTTTGGATAAACATATATGCGGCATCTGCATAAGAATCATTGCATTAGCAAGTCCATGTGGTATATTATATTCCCCTCCGAGGGAATGTGCAATGGCATGCACGTAACCCACATAGGATTTCGTAAAAGCGCAGCCTGCATAGAAGGAAGCGTGAAGCATATTTCTCCGTTTATCAATGTCTGAACCATCATGAATTTCATGCTTTTTGATTTTCTGTATTTTATTGTAAATACGGGATACCCCGGTTGTCAATTTTTCAAATCTGTCTGTCATATTTTTTTCCTCTTTGAAGTTAAATGTTGATTTATCAACAAATATCCTTTTGTATTCTATAAAGTACTTTGTTTACTTTTTATACGTTTTCATGTAGAATAGAGGTCAGTGAGGTGACAGAATATGAGATACATTTTATTTGAAATTGGGCCGCTTACTGTCTATAGTTACGGCTTTATGATTGCGCTTGGCATTATAGCTGCTGTATTTACGGCAGATTTCCGTGCAAAAAAATATGGATTGAACGGAGACCATGTATATGGGATTGCGATTCTGGGCGTACTTTTGGGAATTGTAGGCGCCAAGCTTTTATTTTTTCTTACAGAGATTCAGGACATTATGGAAGATCCGTCTCTTTTATTGAGCATGTCAGAAGGATTTGTTGTGTATGGAGGAATTATCGGGGGAATTATCGGCGCTTTTTTGTACTGCAAGTGGAAAAAACTTCCGGTATTGAAATATTTCGATCTTGCAATTCCGTCTTTGGCTTTGGCACAGGGATTCGGAAGAATCGGTTGTTTTCTTGCAGGATGCTGCTATGGAAGAGAGACAGAAGCGTGGTACGGAATTACGTTTAAAAATTCTCCGTTTGCGCCAAATAACATTGCGCTCATTCCGACGCAGCTTTTATCCAGTGCAGCAGATTTTCTACATTTCTTTTTGTTGATTTATATTACGAAAAAGAAAAAGACAGATGGGATCGTAGTATCTTCTTATCTGATTTTGTATAGTATCGGAAGATTCTTGATTGAAACCCTTCGAAATGATCCAAGAGGAAATGTGAGCGTATTGTCTACTTCCCAGTTTATCTCTATCTTTACGCTAATGATTGGTATCGCAAGCGTAATATGGTTACGCAAGAAGGGGGCAAAAGAGGAACATGTGGAAGAAGCATAGAGAAATGAATGATCTGCACATTAATTGGAAAAGCTTTTATAAAAGCGTATTGGCGCTTGTGATTCCGATGGCGCTGCAGAATCTGATCAATGTCGGAGTGACTGCAACCGATGTGGTGATGTTGGGAACAGTAGGCGAAAAAGTACTTTCCGGCGCTTCTTTAGCGGGACAGGTACAGTTTATCATGACGCTGATTTTCTTTGGAATTACTTCTGGTGCAACGGTTTTGACAGCACAATACTGGGGCAAAGGAGATACGCGAACCATTGAGAAGATTCTGGGAATGGGACTTCTTTTCGGAATGGGTACAGCGGTGATTTTTGCCATTGCAGCCCTTACAATACCGGAAACATTGATGGCGATCTATACGAGTGACCCGGAAGTAATAGAAGAAGGAATTAAATATTTGCGTATTGTAGGATGTTCCTATATCTTTATGGCGTTTACACAGGTATATCTCTATGTTATGAGAAGTATTGAGCGAGTGGTAATCGCTACGGTTGTGTATTTGGTATCATTGATCAATAACGTGATTGTTAATGCAACTTTGATCTATGGATTGTTTGGATTTCCGGAAATGGGAATTCGAGGGGCTGCGATTGGTACATTGTTATCCAGAATTTTGGAAGTAGTCATCGTACTGTTTTATGCACATTATAAAAACAGAGTTGTGAAGATTCGTCTTCATGATGTATTCCATATCAATAAAGTATTGCTAAAAGATTATTTGGTGTATTCCATGCCGGTTGTCTTGAACGAATTGATGTGGGGACTTGGAAGCTCTGCGAACACAGCAATCATTGGTCATTTAGGAAGTGCTGCTGTGGCAGCTAATTCTGTGGCACAGGTGGCGAGACAGCTTGCGCAGGTTGTTGTCTTTGGAATTTCAAATGCGACAGCAATTTACCTTGGAAAAACAATCGGGGAAAGGAAATTTGAACATGCAAAAGCCTATGCGAAACGGTTTACCATACTTAGCCTTTTGTTAGGTCTTGGAGGAGCGGTTGTGATCCTGATTTCCGCACCGATTGCCAATGCAACGATGGAATTGTCTCCGGAAGCACAGAAATATCTATCGTTTATGTTTTTTGTGATGTCCTATTTTGCGATAGCTCAGGCGGTTAATACAACACTTGTAGTCGGAACATTCCGTTCCGGTGGGGATACAAAATTCGGACTTGTTCTGGATGTGGGAACAATGTGGGGATTTTCTATTATATTGGGAGCTGCAGCAGCATTTATATTTGATTGTAGTGTTGAGGTAGTTTATGTTATACTAATGAGTGACGAAATCATTAAACTACCATTCACGATCAAGAGATTTTTAGGATATCGATGGCTGAATGATGTGACAAGAGATGATTTGGAGACAGAAACAACCTAAAAAAGTAACTAAGGTAGGAGACTATCTTAAAATAAACTATTCAATAAGCAAAGGAGATTATAATTATGAGAGTTATTTCAACAGAAAAAGCACCAGCAGCATTAGGACCATATTCACAGGGATACGTACATAACGGAATTCTTTATTCAGCAGGACAGGTTCCGATCAATCCGGAAACAGGAAATGTAGATGCAGAGGATATCAAAGGACAGGCAGAACAGTCATGCAAGAACCTTGGTGCTATCTTGGAAGCAGCAGGAACATCTTTTGATAAAGTATTAAAAACAACTTGTTTCTTAAGCGATATGGGTGATTTTGCAGCATTCAATGAAGTATATGCAAAATATTTTACATCAAACCCGGCAAGAAGCTGTGTTGCAGTAAAAACATTACCAAAGAATGTACTTTGCGAGATTGAAATGATCGCAGTAGTGGAAGAATAGGAAGTGAAATAAAATGGCAGAACAGGAAAATATGAACTCATGTTCTTCGGAAGGGTGCTCAGCAGAGAGTTGCTCTTCTTGCGCTCACGCAGGTTCTTGTCCAAGTAAACAGGATTTAAGAGTGCCTGCAAATGAGTATACACATGTAAAAAAGGTAATTGGCGTTGTTAGTGGAAAAGGTGGCGTTGGGAAATCCATGGTCACAGCATCTCTGGCAAGAATGATGAGAGAAGAAGGATATTCTGTCGGAATTCTTGATGCAGATATTACAGGGCCATCCATTCCTAAAATGTATGGAATTCATGAACATGCAGTAGGAAATGAAATGGGAATGTTTCCTTGTATTGCAAAAGATGAGACAAGAATCATGTCCGTAAATCTTTTGCTTGATTCTGAAGATACACCGGTAATCTGGCGTGGACCGATTATTGCAGGAGTGGTTACACAGTTCTGGAATGAAGTACTTTGGGGAGATTTGGATTATCTCTTTGTAGATATGCCTCCGGGAACAGGAGACGTTCCGCTTACTGTATTTCAATCCCTTCCGGTTGATGGAGTTATTATTGTAACTTCTCCGCAGGATTTGGTACAAATGATCGTGAAAAAGGCATATTATATGGCTAGACAGATGAATATTCCGGTACTTGGAATTGTAGAAAACTACAGTTATTTGGAATGTCCGGATTGTGGAAAGAAGATTTCTGTATTTGGAGAAAGTCATATTGATGAAATCGCAGCAGAACTTCATATGGATGTGCTTGGTAAGATGCCAATCGATCCAAAACTTGCCGAAATGGTAGAGGCAGAGAAGTTCTATGAAGTGAACAACGAGTATTTAAAAGATGCAATTGAAAAATTAAAGTAAGTCTTATACAAAAAGGAGAAAAACGATGAAACAGGATATGATCGTGATTTTAGACCTTGGAAGTACAGAAAATACTGTACTTGCCAGAGCAATCCGTGATTTAGGAGTGTATAGTGAAATTCATCCACATGATATTACA
>Scrappy_p2__coassemble_1317_pt1 | contig 12940 bp, 11 predicted proteins | sample Scrappy_p2__metabat2_high_PE_016 | metagenome-assembled genome bin Scrappy_p2 | reverse complement strand
CTTTACTATAAAGTTTACTTATTTTCCCATTAATCTTTACAACTACTGGGCAAAAACCTCTTGCTTTAAAAACATATATTTCTACATGTTGTCCGGATTTTATCTCATTTTCAACACGTACTGATTCTATTTCCCGTTCTATACCAGTCTCTTGTTCTAGTAACATCCGATATTCCCCCGGATACCATATTCCAGGACCCCCTTTGGATTTTTCTACTTTTGTGAATTCTATAATACTCCCTTTTACAACATCGTGTGAAGCATTAACTGCTAAGGGTATCTGACTTTGAATCATAAGGCAAAAGATAAACCATACCATAACCAGTATAATTGTAGATATAATCATACTATTTAATAATTCTTTATCCGAAGAACATTTTTTTTTATTTTTACCAAAGAGTTCCTCTTCCGGCTTGTAAAAAAGTATTAAATAAATTCCCGTTATTATGATCATAATAATATAAAAAAATACTCTTTCATCTAACATAATAATTCCTTATTTATCTGCTTGTGCATACAAACAGATACTCCATAAAACCTCTCTTTTATTTAAAGTGCATCTATAAATCCCAAAGTCATGTCAGGAACCTCTTGTGCCCAACTTTGCATACTTTTTCCAATTATATTTGTTACTGTATTTATTTGGTTTAAATTATCAAATCCATATCCTATCACTCCTTGTGCTACACCAAAGAACATATTCCTCAAGTTATATGAATCTCCAACACTTCTATTACCCAAATATCCTCCAAGCACACTTCCACCAACTTTAGCAGATATCCTTTTTAATATCGATAAATCCTTTACTTCTGTTATACCTTGAGACATCGAAGCTACAGCACCATTTACCGCACCACTTATAGCCCCTTTTCTTACATCCTTTCCTGCCAATTTGTTCTGAATCGCACCCTTTACTGCACCTTTTCCAGCTTCCTTGGTTGTTCGCTTCACAACTCGCTTTGCCATACTCTTTACTGTCTTTTTTACTTTTCCCTTCGAAATTGCTTGCTTAGCTTTTGATGCTTGTCTTATAACTGACTTCTTTCCTTTCGACAAGGTACGTTTCGTCGTTTTTAGTATCCGTGTTCGACTCGGCAGCTTTCGTTTCACAACTTTTGATGCTTTTTTTACAATTTTCGTCACCTTTTTTGCCGCTTTCGCAACTCTAGGCCCCACTATCGCTCCAACAACCGCTCCACCGACTGCGCATCCTGCAATAATTGCTACTTTCTTCCAGCCTTTCGCCTTTGTCTTCTTCGCAATCTTTCTTCCGATCAATCCTCCGGCTACGCCGCCAACAATGCCACCAATAATCCTAGAAATTGCAACATGTCCATCTGGATCTTCATAGTTAACCGGGTTGTTCGCACAGTAAGAGTATAAGTGCAACGTATTCGGATTCATGGAATCACCACGATAGCTATCCCGGCTAATGAATCGTCCATCTTCCGGATTATAGTATCTAGCGCTTAGGTAATATAAACCTGTATTCTTATCGTAGATAGTTTCATTATAACAGATTTCATTGTAAAAGTCTTTATCACCATAGATACTCGTTTCTCCAAAATCCGTATACTGGTAAGAGACCACACTCTTTCCTTCGGCGTTTCTGAGGTTTGTAATGCTTCCTGCCGGATCTTTATGGTAATAATAGTATCCTTCTCCCTCTTTTTCTTTTCGTCCTGTTGCAATAATGTTCCCGGAGATTCCTTGCAAGTTCAAGCTTGTTCCCTTGCCGGATTTATCAGTTGTATACAAGACACCGCCCTGGCTGTAGAAGTAATTCGTCTCAGCCCCGTTCTCTGTCTTCTTGATTCTTGCACCGGAACCATTATACAGATTGTTCTGTTCTAATGTTACTTTTCCCTGCTCTTTCTTCGTAGTGACGGCAAGTCTTCCCGCGGCATCATAGATATTCACGATTTCTTTCTTCTCTACGTTTTCGATTTCCTGAATCTGATTGCCGTTCGCATCATACTTGTATTCTTTTCTTGCAACTTGAGTACCATCTGATTTTTTCGTTTCTCCATTCGTCAATTGGTTCAAACTATTATATGTATACTTTGTTGTTTCTGTTTGATTATTCGTACTTGTCGTCTCAGTCAGCCGGTTACCTACTGCATCGTATGTGTAAGATGTCTCATAACTTGCTGCTGCATTTCGTCTGTTCTCCACCTTCGTACGCACAAGACGGTTGCCCGTATCATAGGTGTATGTCCGAATCTCATCTTGACGTTCCTCTTCTTTTTCCGGATAAAGATTCTGAAGAGTCTCCCGTACAAGTCTGCTGTTCTTGTCATATTCATACGTGTATGCTTCTTTTACCATATCTGGAGCATTGCTATCCACATAAGTCATAGATGCCGGACGTCTACAGACATCATAAGTATAACTACAGGTTGTATATTCCGGTTGCTCTATCTTGACTCCTTTTCCAGATATCGAACGATAATCACGAATGTTCTTAACATCTCCGTATTCATCATATTCGTACTCTCTGAGTATGGCCTTTGTTCCATCTTCCCACACAGCTTCAATACTCTTTAACCACTTATTTTTATCATAGTTATATGAAAGCTCTACTATCTTCCAGTCTGATTTCGGATATTTTACAGATAACAGATTTCCATCGATATCATATCGATACATCGTTGTAGCTCTTTCTTTTTCCTCTGCCGCAATAGCCGATGGTTCTTTACTTGTATTCAATTCTATAAGACCTGTCATTCTCTTCAAGCGGTCATATTTGAACTCTGTATAACGATATAAGACCGGTGTAGCCCCATTCATACGGTAGTCTAACATGATTCTCACTTGATCCGCCTTATCGTAAGTATAACATGTCCTCTGCTCTTCTGTACCAGATGGATTCTTATAATGTACTGCCGTTACCCTGTCTTTTCCATCATACTCATATGTGCGTGTTCCTCCTAGACTGTCTTTCTCCTGTGCGACTCTCTTTTTTTATTCAACCGGTTTCATTGAATTACACATTTTCAAAAATTCTTCTTCGATTCCTTCCCCTGCAAAAGAAAACAGTACATTATGTATCATTACTTCTGCCCGGAATTCATTTTCTCCTTTTACATGGAATTCTCCACGAAATCCTAGAATCTTCTGCGGTCTTGTTTCTATATATTCATTATCCAAGGTAATTGTCATACCATCCACGATCTGTTCTTGTTCTACAAGAAACATATTCCGCTCTGCATCTTCATAACTTTGTACGAGATAGTCTTCCCCCAGGTCATCTATTACAAGCTTGAATTGTTTTGGTATGTATTCGGGATAATATGGAAGAAATTCGTCCTGCTCATCTATCAGCGTATATCGATTCTCTACCGTAGATGGCGTTTCGATTCGTATCAATTCAAAGATCTTATCTCGAAGCGCCTCTACACTAAGCGAAGCCATGAATGTTACCAAAACAATAGAGACAAATCCTGCCACCGCCCTTTGCCACGTACGTACCGGAATCCGGTATCTTTCTTTTTGTTTCGCCCGCTTTAAAAGTTTGTCCATTTTCTTTAGAAATGACTTCGAAAATTCAAGTGAAATCTCTTCTTCTTTCGGAAAATTATTCAATACGTATTCTTCCAGGGCAGACATATGTTGATAAAGAAACTCATCTGTTACTTGTATCTTACCCACCGATATGTACCTCCATTTCTTCTAAAATATCTTGCAAAAGAGTCTTTCCTCTAGCAATTCTTTGTCTTACAGTTCCTTCTCTCATCTTCAATATATCGGCAATCTCTTTATTAGAGTACCCAAAACCATATTTCATTTGAAAGATCTGTCGATATGTAAGGGGAAGTTTTGCAATCGCTTCTCCTACTTGCGAATATCCGCGCATAGATTTTTCTGCCGAGAACTCAAATTGAGTATCAATTTCTTCCCATGATAGATGTTCTCTTCGTTTTTCTTTACGCCAAATATCCTTTGCAGCACACTCTACTACTATAACGACAAAGCGTTTCGTTTTGTTACATTTTACTTCAGAAATATTTCCTATATATTTTGTCAGTTTAAGAAACGCTTCATGAACAGCATCTTCTGCCAATTGCTCATCTCTTAAAATTTCTTTTGCACAAAGGTACATCAGTTTTCGATACTGATTATATAATTCTTCAAATTTACTTTTTTCTTCTTCTGTATCTAACAGACATAAATAACAAAGCATCTCTTTATCTTTCTGCCACACTGATTGCTTCTATTCCGACGCTTCCGCCTCGTACCACTTCTATCGTCTGAAATTCCTCTTTCATCAGTTTGATCAAAGCATCATTTCTCGAAGCAGTCTGTACGAATTCAAGAAGAAGGCTGTCTTTTCCATAATCGATGATCTTCGCCTGGAAAGATTGTGCAATCTGGAACAATTCTTCCTTATCTTCTCTTGTACATTTTTTCACTTTTACATAGAGAAGTTCTTTCATACAAACTTCGCTATTTGTAAAATCAATCACTTTGATAACTTCTACGAATTTATTTAATTGTTTCTTAATCTGCTCAAAAGTTTCGTCATCACTTACCGTCTCAATTGTCATACGAGAAATTGTCGGATCTTCCGTCGTTCCTACTGTCAAACTTTCCAAGTTGTAAAGTTTTCCCGCAAATAATCCTGAGATCTTAGGAAGAACACCAACCTGATTTTCTACATATAATGAAATCCATCTTTTTTTCATTGTACTATTCATATTCTCGTCCCTTCTAGCAATCCATCAACATATCTTCTAATGTTCCGCCCGGTCGAATCATCGGATACACCAGATCCTCCGGATCAATAATAAATTCAATCAAAGTAGGTACATTTGTATTCTTTCTTGCTTCATCAAATGCTGACTGAATCTCTTCTTCTTTGAATACACGAATTCCCTTTGCTCCATAGCTTTCTGCAAGTTTCACAAAATCCGGTGTGTATGGAGGACATACATGACCTGCCTCTCCACATTTTCCTTCGCATTCCTTTCTGGCACGAAGACATGTCATAGAATACCTCTTTCCATAAAAGAGCTTCTGCCATTGGCGCACCATGCCAAGATAATTATTATTAAACACACAGAGAATCAATGGTAATTCCTGTCCGACTGCGGTTGCAAATTCCTGAATATTCATCTGCATACCACCGTCTCCCGAGATTGCAATGACCGGAACATCCGGATTTCCGATCTGTGCTCCAATCGCTCCCGGGAAACCATAGCCCATGGTTCCTAATCCGCCGGAAGTAAGAAGCTTTTTATTCTCGTCCATCTCCAAATACTGTGTCGTGAACATCTGGTGCTGTCCTACATCTGTTACTACAATGGCTTTTTCAAAGTTCTCATTGATCGCCTCAATAATCTTTTGCGGAGTTAATACCGGCTTTTGGTTCATCTTGAGCGGGTGTTCTTCTTTCCATGCTTCAATCTGCTCCAGCCAGCCTTCTTCCATCTCAACCTTTGTCACATATTCCAGCATTTTTTCAGACGCTTCTTTGGCATCTGCAACAATCGGAACATCTACATGCACATTTCGCGAAATAGAAGCCGTATCGATATCGATATGAACAATCTGTGCTTTTGGTGCGAATTCATGAATCCTTCCGGTAATCCTGTCATTGAACCTTGTACCTATGGAAAACAGAAGATCACATTCGCTCACCGCCATATTGGCCGCATACATCCCGTGCATTCCTAAGTTTCCTATAAAAAGCGGGTGTTTTGTCGGAATTGCTCCCCGTCCCATGATCGTTGTAATGACAGGAATGCCTGTTGTCTCCGCAAGTTTTGTGAAGGCTTCATTGGCATGAGCGATATTCACACCGCCACCTGCAAGAAAGAGTGGTCGTTTTGCTTTGTGCAGCATCTTCACCGCACGCTTTAATTGCCCGATATGAACTCCGGCATTCGGTTTGTAACCACGAATATTCACACCTTCCGGATATTCCGGACTTCCTAATTCTCCCATCACATCTTTCGGAAGGTCAATGATAACCGGACCCGGTTTTCCGGTTCTTGCTATGTAGAACGCCTCTTTTATGATTCTTCCAAGATCTTCTCGGTTACGAACCGTCACTCCGTATTTGCAGATACTTCTTGTGATTCCTATGATATCAACTTCTTGAAAAGCATCATTTCCAATCAAATTCCTCGCCACCTGTCCGGTAAAACACACAAGAGGTACGCTGTCATAATTTGCCGTTACAATACCGGTTACCAGGTTCGTTGCTCCCGGACCGCTTGTCACAAGACACACTCCGACTTTTCCCGTGCTCCTTGCATAGGCATCTGCCGCATGTACTGCCGCCTGCTCATGTCGTGGCAATATGACTCTTGTATAATCCTGTTTGTAGAGCTCATCACTAATATCAATCGTACAAGCTCCCGGATAGCCAAACAAAATATCAACGCCTTCTTCTCTTAACGCCTTTACAAGCAATTTATTTCCCGTAATCTTCTTCATAACATGCCCTCCCGTCTTTATTCCTGCTACCTTCAAGATGAAAAAATAAGCCCTAAGCATCTGCTCAGGGCTTATTATGCTCGTCAGTACATTCCGATAATTTAGGTATAATTATAGAATTCTCTGACACTTTTGTCAACTAAAGTTTTTGCACGTCACTTGGAAAATAACGTTTGAAATCATGTTTTAAATAATACAGAAACCATACAAACATCACGATTCCTTTTAAGATACAGGAAATCGTAATGCTCCACCAAATACCATTGAGTCCCATTCCACCTGCAACCAATACACTTGCAATCGGAATTCGAACAGCGGAAAGCACAATACTCGTAATCGACGGTGGTATTGTTTTTCCCAATCCGGTAAACGCTCCTGCCGTTGTAAGCTCAATACACATGAAAAATTGGGCTACTCCGAGGATTTTCAGATAATCCACTCCCATCGGCAGAATTTCCTTCTCAGTAATAAAGATTTTAAAAATATAATCCGGAAATACAATCAGTAGAACGGTACATAGAATTCCCCACACAATTTCCAATCCAATGGCAACTCTATATCCTTTGATAATTCTTTCCTTACTTCCTGCTCCCAGGTTTTGCGCCATAAACGCACTTACCGCCGCGCCAAATCCCTCTGCCGTCATCCATGATATAGATTCAATCTGAGATCCTACTTTTTGTACTGCAACTGCTGCATCTCCAAATCCTGCCACCATGCGGGCAATAATCATGGAAATTGCTGTAAAAAACATACTCTGTACCCCGATTGGAAATCCAATCCGAATAATTTGAGCCATGCTTTCCTTGTGGAAGCTTTTCAGAAGATGAATCTTTCGAAGCACAACGTGATCCTTATAAGCAATAACTACAAAGATTGCAGTTACGATTACTTGAGAAAAAACAGTTGCAAGCGCAGCACCAACTACTCCCATTGCCGGCAATGGGCCTAAACCAAAAATAAGCGCCGGGTCTAACACAATATTAAACACCAACCCAATCGTTGTTGCAACGAACGTAACACGACTATTTCCCATCGCCGTTAAAATGCCGGTAAACACTTGATTTAAAAATGAAAACACAACTCCACCGCACGTAATCTGCAAATAAATCTCTGCATCTGCAATCACCGCAGCGCTATTTAATTTAAAAAATGAAATCATCGGAGTTGCAGCAACAACAGAAATCAGTCCAAATCCAATTCCAAAGATCAGGGAAAGCTGTAACGCACTCTGCGCGTATTCTGCCGCTTCTTCTTCCCTCTTTGCACCAAGGGCATGCGCTACCTTTACCTGCCCACCCATCTTTGCCAGCGTTGCCAGGCCATTAGAAAGCCACATGTACATTCCCGCCGCACCAATTGCTGCAACTGCTGCGCTTCCAATTCGGCCGATCCAAAGCATATCGATTAAGTTATATGCCATCTGAATCAGAGATGTTGCCATGATTGGAAGTGCAAGTCCTGCCAGAGATGGTAAAATCGGGTCTTTCGTTAAATCAATCTTCCTCATAGATTATACTCTCTCATATCTAGCGAATACATATTCCAGATCAAAATAAGTCTGTTCTTCACTAATTCCTGTCAATTTCCAATCCTCCATTTCATCAAGGTTTGGGAAAAATGTATCCGCATCATATGCGTGATCGATTTTTGTCACAAATGCCGTTTTACAATACGGAAGCATTTGCCGATAAATACTCTCTCCACCAATGACAAAAATATCCTCATCGTTATACTTCTTCAATTCTTCTAAGGCTTCTTCAATAGTCGAAACAACGATCCCATCTTTTACCTTATAATTTGCATCTCTTGTAATCACAATATTTGTACGATTCTTTAAAGGCTGGCCTCCCGGGAAACTTTCTAATGTCTTTCGTCCCATAACTACAACTTTTCCTGTTGTTGTCTGACGAAAGAACTTCATATCAGCCGGAATACTTACCAACAGCTTATTTCCAAGACCAATCGCCCAATTCTTATCTACTGCTACAATCAAATTCATTCTCTTTCCTCCTAAACTGCAATCGGTATATTTTTAATCTGTGGACCTGTCTCATAATTGTCAAGTCTCACATCGTCCGGTGTAAACTCATAAAAGTCTTTCACATCTGGATTCAACCAAAATGTCGGCGCCGGAAGTGGCTCTCTGGAAATCAGCTCTTCTACAAGAGGGATATGTCTGTCATAAATATGCGCGTCTGCAATGACATGCACAAATTCTCCTACCTGCATATCACAAACCTGCGCCAGCATATGCACAAGAACTGCATACTGGCATACATTCCAGTTATTTGCCGCAAGAACATCTTGGGAACGTTGATTTAAAATCGCATTCAACACTAACTTTTCATCATCTGATTTTTTCGTTACATTAAACGTCATACTATAGGCGCACGGATACAGATTCATCTCATGCAAATCCTCATGTACATAAATATTCGTCATAATACGACGACTATACGGATTATGTTTCAGATCATAGATTACTCGATCTACCTGGTCCATCATACCTTCTTTATATTGATGTTTCACACCTAACTGATAACCATAAGCCTTTCCGATCGAACCATCTTCATCTGCCCAGCTATCCCAAATATGTGGTTTTAAATCATGAATGTTATTGGACTTTCTCTGCCAAATCCAAAGCAGCTCGTCCACACAACTTTTAATTCCGGTACGACGAAGTGTCAACGCCGGAAATTCCTTGGAAAGATCATAACGATTCACAACACAGAACTTCTTGATCGTATAAGCCGAAGTCCCATCTTCCCACTTAGGACGAACCTTTTCTCCTTCCGTACTTATTCCATGATCTATAATATCACGACACATATCAATAAATACTTTATCTGCGTAACTCATCTTCCATTCGTCTCCTATTTTCTATCGCTTTAATCATTTTCCCGTTCATTGTATCATAGATTTTTCTGATTAGCAATTACGCAAAAATGCAGAAAGCTCCTTCGAACTTTCTGCATTTTTAGGGGATATTATATGTGATAGCACATTTTCTATTATGCTTCTACCACTTCTCCGTATCTATGTTTTGTCTCTTTTACATCTTCGTAGATAAGTTTTCTACGTGTTCCGAAAGCATCTCCATAAGAGTGTCTTGCGTAAATATAAAATACAATTCCCAGTAAAATCCAGCCTCCTACAATGATCCACTCTTGAGTGATCAACTGAGATTCACCCGGAAGGATATATAGCGAACACATTACTGCTGTAGTAAGTACTGCCATTCCTCCAACTAATTTTGCATTCTTTACTTTATATGGGCGTTTCATATCCGGCTCACTCTTTCGAAGTTTTAAGAAAGATGCTGAAACCATCATATACGCAAGGCATACTGCAAAACTTCCGGCATTGGTAATCCATGTCATCATAGATTTGCCAAAGAAAGGAGCCGCTACTGCTATAAGACCGACTAAGAGAACAGACTTTGTAGGTGTCTTTGTCTTTTCATTGATTTCTGCAAGGAAAGACGGTGCCATATGAGATTCTGCAAGCGCTGAGATTGCTCTGGAACCACCCATAAAGAAAGAATTCCAGCTTGTCACAATTCCCATAATACCGCCGATGATACATATGCTTGAAGCAATATTACTATTAAAATATGCTTTCTTCATTGCATCTGCTGTTACCAGCTCAGAAACTCCCATCTCACCTTTTGTCATCACTAAGGATACTGCCATGATGATCAATACATACCATGCAACTGCCATCATGATGGAGAAAATAATGATCTTACCGATCTTTTTAAACGGAATATTGATCTCTTCTGCAGCTTGTGGAATCACATCGAACCCCATCAACATAAACGGAGTCATAACGGCAACTTTAAAGATTCCTCCGATTTCGCTTCCCTGGGCAAACATTGGATCCAAATTAGCAGTTTCGCCTCGAACTACTGACATTGCGATCAACGCGATTCCTACCATACCGATTACAACTGTTAAAATCGTCTGCACAATCGCCGCTGTTTTAGCTCCTTTATAATTAATGATCGTAATGATCACTGCCGCAATTACTGCAACTGCAACCCATGAAGCATACACATCAAATCCACCAATGGTATACATATATCCCTTGGTAACAAGAGACGGTGCAATATATTTGATTACCGTTGGAAATGCACATGCCTCAAATGCCACAACACCAACATATCCCAAAATAATGGACCATGTGCAAATAAATGAACCATTCTTTCCAAAGGCCCGCAGACTAAAAATATGCTCCCCTCCGCATTCCGGCATAGCAGATGTTAGTTCGGCATAAGTCAATCCAACAAATAGCACCATGAATCCACCAATGGCAAATGCAATCATTGCACCAATGCTTCCACCATATCCGATCCATTCTCCGGCCATTACGATCCAGCCCCAACCGATCATCGCGCCAAATGCAATGACAAATACATCTTTACTGCTCAACACTTTATCAAATTTCGATTTGCTCTCGTTCATACCGATTCCTCACTTTACTTTATAGTTGACAACTTATATTTTATATTAAGTTGTCACTCATCTGACTACTTCAGTATATACCTAAGTTGTCATTTTTGCAATGAAATTTTTACAAAAACCCTTAAAAAAGAAATATTTGTGCAGATTGACAAAAAAATAGCCAGTTAGAAATTCCTTTTCTAACTGGCTTTTATCTATTTTGTTCTATTATCTCTCAAATGCCAATGCAATCAATCGGTCTAAAAGTTCTGAATATTCAATCCCCAAATCATTCATTAATTGCGGATACATAGAAATCTTTGTAAATCCAGGAATTGTATTGATCTCATTAAAATAAATCTGATCAGTATCTTTATCAAGGAAAAAGTCTACACGACTCATTCCGTGTCCATCTACTGCCTTAAATACTTTAACTGCATATTCACGAATCTTCTCTTGGATTTCTTCGTCTACGAGCGCCGGAATACATGTTTTGCTTTCCTCATCTTCGTACTTGGATTCAAACGTATAGAATTCTCCATGAGGAAGAATCTGTCCGACTCTGGAAACAATGACATCATCATTTCCAAGAACCGCCGTCTCAAGTTCAATACAATTCACACATTTTTCTACAACAATATGCTTATCATATTTTGATGCTTCTTCCAACTTCTCCATCAAATCTTCTCTTCGATCACATCGATAGCAACCCATACTTGATCCGGAACGGCTTGCTTTTATAAAGCACGGAATTCCAAGAGTCTCTACAATATGAGATTCTACATCTTCAATCTCATCAAACTGATTATCTACCACCACGATCTTTCCATCATAACGTTTCTTCACATAAACCGATGGTACCTGCGGCACTCCAACTGTGTCTACAATTTTCTTTGTATAAATTTTGTCCATAGAAACGCTGGAACCAAGAACGCGGCATCCGACATACGGAATCTTAGTCAGTTCAAAAAGTCCTTGAATCGTTCCATCTTCACCATATAATCCATGAAGCACCGGAAGGGCTACATCTTGACTCTTTAAAAGATCAAATACGCCCGGCACTTCTCTACTATTATCAAGCCAAGTATCTTTTGCAAGATCTTCCTGATTCTGATCCAGGAAATACCAGATACCATCTGTTGTAATTCCAACTAACGTAATTTCATATTTTTCTTTGTCTAAATTCTTCAATACTGATGTACAAGACATTCTGGAAACAATGTGTTCGCTAGATTGTCCTCCACATAAAACAAGCAATTTCTGTTTCATGATTCTTCTCTCCCCTTATTACTTATTTGGATAAATTAATTTTTTTACTCTGTCCGGACATTCATCATCGCCGGTATAATATACAATATCATTCTGCCGGAAAACAGCTTTTGGTCCCGGAGACATCATCAACGTTCCATTCCGCTTTATCGCAATAATCGTAGCAGAAGTCTTCTGCCAAAAATTAATCTCACCGATAGTTTTTCCCAAGATAGGTGTGTCTTCTGTAATTACAACTTCATAGGGAATAAATGGATTGATCGACCGATAATTATCAATCCTTTTGATTACTTCACTCAAATAATCGTAAAGTTCTTTTGTTTCTTGTTGCTGTCGTTCTACATTCTCCAGGATTTTTCTCTTTAATCCCTGAATGGACTGCATGTGATCATGCTGATTCAAGAAGTTTCTAGCGTTATCCTTCGAACGAATCACGACTCCGCTGTTTTTTTCTACCTCTACAATATCCCAATCTGCCAATACACAGACTGCTCTTCGTGCCGTTTCTGCCGACACTCCATAGCGGCTTCCAAGCGAAGAACGCGCATAGACTTTCTCTCCTTCCGAATAGGTTCCATCTACAATCTTATATGCAATATCTGCCGCAATCTGCTGGTATTTCGGAATTCCAATATCTTTACCCCATTTTTTCTCCATTTGTAATCTCCTTCCGATACGTAAATACCTCTACATATCATCCGCACGATGACATAATAGATTTTTATATAACAAAAAAGCACGAGACGGGATTCGAACCCGCGACCCTCGCCTTGGCAAGGCGATAC
>Scrappy_p2__coassemble_1191_pt1 | contig 14573 bp, 13 predicted proteins | sample Scrappy_p2__metabat2_high_PE_016 | metagenome-assembled genome bin Scrappy_p2 | reverse complement strand
ATGGAAAGCACTTGACATGTGAGCGGTTTTTGATCACTTACATACTTTATAAGTTCTTCTGCCTTTTCCCGTTTTTTAAATCCATTCTCTTTATAGAGATCGAAAGATTCAAAATAGCGGGAACCTTTTACGGCTTTCCATTCTCCTTCAAACGTCTGACCGGAAATCTGAATCGTACTTAAAACCCGATAAAACGGAGTTTTTACAAACTCTCGGATTTCTCTTTCCCTTCTTACGACCATTCCAAGAACACAAGTCATGACTCTCCCGACTGAAATAACAGTATATTTCGTTTTCTGATAATTAGAAATACTGCTTCCATATTTTAATGTCAACAGCCTGGAAAAGTTAATCCCCATCAAATAATCCTCTTTTGCACGGAGATAGGCCGATGCAGACAGATTATCGTACTCAGACAGATCCTTTGCCTCTTGAATTCCACGCAGAATCTCTTCTTCCGTTTGAGAGTCAATCCAGACTCGACGTCGTATTTTTTTTTGCACTTTTTCTCCGACCATCTGTTCGACAAGGCGATATATATATTCTCCTTCCCGCCCGGAGTCAGTACACACATAAATACATTCCACGTCTTCCCGAGTCAAAATTCCTTGCACAATTTTAAACTGTTTGGCTACTCCCGGGATAACTTCATATAAAAATTCGTTCGGTAAAAAAGGTAGGGTATTCAAACTCCATCTTTTATACTTCTCATCGTAAACCTCTGGATAACTCATTGTAACAAGATGCCCAACACACCATGTTACAATCGCCTTTTCCGATTCAAGATATCCGTCTTTTCTCTGTGTATTTAACTTTAATGCCTTTGCAAATTCCTGAGCAACGCTCGGTTTTTCTGCGATATATACTGATTTTCCCATAAACTCCTACTTTACGATAAATTTGTACATCGTACATGTTTCATATGTTTCGCCCTTACGACAAATTGGACTTGGGAATTGCTCTTTATGAATTGCATCCGGATAATACTGCGTCTCAAAACATGCCGCATGACGAATCTGATAGATATTTCCTCCCTTTCCTTTTTCATCTTCCACAAAATTCGCTGTATAAAGCTGCATTCCCGGAAGATCGGTATATACTTCCATCGAAATTCCCGAATCTTTTCCGCTCATTTCTGCAACTTTTGCAAACATACCATTATTTCGAAGGACCCAGTTGTGATCGTATCCTTTTCCAAAAATCAACGCCTCATATGGTTCTTCAATATCTCTTCCTACGGCTTTCTTCTCACGGAAATCCATCGGTGTTCCTGTAACATCAGTTAGTTCGCCTGTTGGAATTGATTCTTCATTTGCTTTTGTAAAATAGTCTGCATCAATTTGAATCTCCTGTGCAAGAATATCTCCGGAATCATGCCCATCCAAATTAAAATAACTATGGTTTGTCATATTGATGATCGTATCTTGATCCGGTACTGCATGATAAGAAATCTTTACTTCATTTTCATCTGTCAATACATATTTTACTTCCATATCGATCGCACCCGGATACCCTTGATCTCCATCCGGACTATGCAGCACAAATGTAATGCTTTCCTCTGTCTTATCCAAGACATTCCACATACGCTTATTATAAAAGTCTAAACCACTATGAAGATTGTTTCCGTTATCATTTTTCTCAAGCTCGTAGGATACTCCATTGATTTCAAAACCAGCTCCTCCAATTCTGTTCGCAGATCTTCCGACGATTGCTCCAAAGAATACGGTACCTTCTTCATATCCAGTTACATCATCATACCCAAGAACAACGTCCAAATCTTTCCCTTCTCGATCTGGCACGATAACACTCACTAATGTCGCTCCAAAATCTGACACACCGATGCTCATTCCATTTTTATTGGTAATTGTATAGAGAACTGCAGATTCTCCCTTAGATGTTACTCCAAAATTCTTCTCAGTAATTCCCATAATTTCCCCTTCCTTTCCAAACCGGTTTTTTTATTTTTCCCTTGATTTTCTTCCATTCGTTTTGCTTCTGTAAGCGCTTCCAACATAAATGTTTCCTGCGAATTGATATTTTTTTCTCCGCTTTTTTCTACATAGATACCGGAACTCGTTAAAATTCTTGCTTTTACATTATCGGTCAACATAATCTGTAACATATGATTGATTCGCTTTTTCACAAGAGGATCTAATACTGGACATGCTACTTCTACTCGTTTTTCTGTATTCCTTGTCATCATATCTGCTGAACCAATATAGATTTTCTGATCCGTTCCCTCTCCAAAGCAAAAAATTCTTGCATGTTCCAAATATCTTCCGACGATACTCGTAACTGACAAATTTTCCGTTTTTCCTTCCATTCCCGGAAGTATACAGCAAATCCCTCTTACTATGAGTTCCACCTTTACCCCCGCGCAGGAGGCTTCTGAAACCTTTCGTATAAAGTCCATATCCGTCAAGGAATTCATTTTCATTACAATATGACCTTTGCTTCCTTTTGGGATTTCTTCATCCATAAAATGAAGAATCTTTTGCTTAAGACTTGTCGGAGATACAAGAAGATGTTCATATTCTCCATCTAAATTCCCTATCGACATGTTTTTGAAAAATACGGCTGCATCTTCACCAATTTCTTGATTTTCTGTAATCAAAGCTAAATCCGTATACATTGCTGCCGTTTTCTCATTATAATTCCCCGTGCCAATTTGGGTAATATAACGAATTTCATTTCTGTTCCGATATGTGATCAAGCAGATCTTTGAATGCACTTTATAACCTTCAAATCCATAAATCACCCGGCAGCCTGCTTCTTCTAATCTTTCGGACCAGTCAATATTATTCTGTTCATCAAACCTTGCACGAAGCTCGATCAGAACCGTCACTTCTTTTCCATTTTCTGCCGCTGCACAAAGATACTCTACAAGCCTTGCCTTTTTCGCCAAACGATAAATTGTGATTTTGATCGTCAATACATTCGGGTCCGAAGAAGCTTCTTTGATCAAACGTAAAAATGGTTCCATACTTTCATACGGATACGACAAGAGAATATCCTGTTTTTTCACCTGTTTCATCATACTTTCTTCTTGTACCATAGCGCTTTGCTGTGGAGAAAATGGTTCGTATAACAACGGTTTTTTCATAGAAACCGGAATCTTTTCCGCTACTTGAAACATATATTCCAGCATCATAGGAGCTTTTGTTCTAAAAATCTGAATCGGATCAATATCTAATTTATCACAAAGGTATTTTTCCTGTTCTTTTGTAAGATTCTCTGCCACTTCCAGACGCACTGCTGCCATCCTTCGTCTTTTGTGTAAAGTTTTTTTCATGCGGTTTCGAAAATCATCATCTTCATCGAACCCTTCATCTTCCGGTGAAATATCAGCATTTCGTGTAATCCGAATAAAATTCTTATCGGATACTTCATAATGTTCAAATACAAGTTCTAAATATTCTTTGATGACATTTTCTATCCGGATAAATCGAATATCATTTCCCGGTAGATATACAATCTCCGGCACAAAATGAGGGACCGGAACGATTCCCACCATCTTCTTTCCTTCATCAAATACATAGGCGATCACATAGATCTGATTGCTGATCAAATGCGGAAATGGATGCTTGGAATCCACAATCTGAGGGGAAAGTACAGGAAGAATCTGTTCTTTAAAATATTTTTTGATGTATTTTCTTTCCTGCTGTTCCAATTCTTTTATTGTCAAACTGCACACACCGTATGGCTGCAACTGCTTTTTTATATCTGCATATGTTTTATCACGTTCTTTATATAAAGGGGCAACCGCCTCATAAATCTTCTCCAACTGTTGTTTTGGAGTCAATCCGCTTCTTGAATCTACACTATGATCTCCCATAGAGTCCATGTCAAATAAACTTCCAACACGAATCATAAAAAATTCATCCAGATTACTCGTAAAAATAGATACAAATTTCATACGTTCTAAAAGTGGAACTGACTGATCCTTTGCCTCTTGCAACACACGCTGATTAAACTTGAGCCACGACAACTCTCTATTCTGTGTATACTCTAAAATCTCTTTCCCCATATTTATTTCCTCAAAAAGATTGAATCTTATTTTGCCTGAATGTATCCTTTTGCAGTCAAAGTCTCTGCGCAAAGAACTGCGCCACCTGCTGCTCCTCGCACTGTATTATGTGAAAGACCGACAAATTTATAATCATATACCGTGTCTTCTCTCAAACGTCCCACAGAGATTCCCATACCATTTTCAAAATCTACGTCTAATGTTACCTGTGGACGATTATCTTCTTCTAAATACTGAATAAACTGTTTCGGCGCACTTGGAAGTTCCAACTCCTGAGGAAGCCCTTTAAAGTTCACTAATTTTTCGATCAACTGTTCTTTTGTCGGTTTCTTTGCAAATTTTACAAATACAGCTGCTGTATGACCGTTTAAAACCGGAACTCGGATACACTGTGTTGTAATAATTGGACTTTCTGCTTTTACAATCTCTCCGTTTACAACATTTCCCCAAATACGAAGCGGCTCCTGTTCACTCTTTTCTTCTTCTCCTCCAATGTATGGAATGATGTTTTCTACCATCTCCGGCCAATCTTTGAAGGTCTTTCCAGCTCCAGAAATCGCCTGATATGTTGTTGCCACAACCTCTGTCGGTTCAAATTCCTTCCATGCTGTAAGTACAGGCGCATAGCTTTGAATTGAGCAATTCGGTTTTACTGCAACAAATCCTCTTGTTGTTCCAAGACGTTTCTTTTGCGCTTCAATCACTTCAAAATGTTCCGGATTGATCTCTGGAATGACCATCGGCACGTCTTTTGTCCAGCGGTGTGCACTGTTATTTGACACAACAGGAGTTTCTGTCTTTGCATAGGCATCTTCGATTTCTCGAATTTCTTCTTTTGACATATCTACTGCACTAAAAACAAAATCAACTTCTTTTGCAACTTTTTCTACTTCGTTCACATTCATGACCACAAGATTTTTTACAGCTTCCGGCATCGGAGTTGTCATCTTCCATCTATCGCCTACAGACTCTTCGTAAGTCTTTCCGGCTGAACGTGCACTTGCCGCCACTACCGTTACTTCATACCATGGATGGTTTTCTAAAAGAGCGATAAACCGCTGTCCTACCATTCCTGTTGCTCCCAAAATTCCTACTCTTAATTTCTGATCCATTTTTATGTCCTCTCTTTCTCTCATTCTTTTCTATAATTCTGCAAGATATTTCTCATAAATAGAAATCACCTGCTCCATTGCTTCTTTTCCCGGCGCCCCTAATGTCACCCTCTTATTGATACAAGTTTCCATGCGGATCGCATCATAAATATCTGCTTCAAATACCGGAGAAATTGCCTGAAATTCTTCTAATTTCATGTCGTCTAACGCAATATCTTTCTCTATACAATACAGCACAAGCTGTCCGACGATTCCATGAGCGTCCCGGAACGGTACTCCGTGATTCACAAGATAATCTGCTGCATCTGTTGCATTGGTAAATCCATTCTTCGCACTCTGTTCCATCACATTTTTATGGAATTTCATCGTATCCAGCATTCCGGTAAATAATACAAGGCATCCCTTTGCCGTATCAATTGCATCAAATACAAGTTCCTTGTCTTCCTGCATATCTTTATTGTAAGCAAGCGGAAGTCCTTTCATCGTCGTAAGAAGAGACATGAGCGCTCCGTAGACACGCCCTGTCTTACCCCGGACGAGTTCTGCAATATCCGGATTTTTCTTCTGCGGCATTATACTGCTTCCAGTGCTATACGCATCGTCTATCTCCACAAATTGATATTCGTTGGAATTCCAAATGATCACTTCTTCCGCAAATCTGCTTAGATGCATCATTACAGTAGAAAGTCCTGCCAACAATTCAATCAAATAATCACGATCAGCTACGGAATCTATGCTGTTAAGCGTCGCTCCTTGAAATCCCAGAAGTTCTGCAGTATACTCACGATCAAGCGGGTAAGTTGTCCCTGCCAATGCTCCTGCTCCAAGCGGGCAATAATTCATCCGCTCATAAATATCATGCATACGAGAACGATCCCGTTTGAACATCTCAAAATATGCACCCATATGATGAGCAAGCGTAATCGGTTGCGCTTTCTGCAAATGTGTAAATCCCGGCATTGCAGTCTGCGTATTCTCTTTCATAATACATAGTAGTACTTGCAAAAGTTTTTTCAAAATCCGGTCTATTTCTTCAACTTCATCCCTTATGTAAAGTTTCATATCCAAAGCGACCTGATCATTCCTGCTTCTTCCTGTATGGAGTTTTTTCCCTACATCCCCGATTCTCTCGATCAACGTTGCTTCTACAAAACTGTGAATATCCTCATAGGTATCCTTGATCGCAAGTGTTCCTTCATCTACATCTTTTAAAATCCCTTGCAAGCCTTCCACAATCTGCATCTTTTCTTTCTCTGTCAAAATTCCCTGCTTTGCAAGCATAGTCACATGCGCGATACTTCCCTTGATATCCTGAGCATAAAATTTCTGGTCAAAAGTTATCGATGCATTAAAATTGTATACAAGCTCATCTGTTTCTTTTGTAAATCGTCCACCCCACAACTGTGCCATATTCTTTCCTCCTATTCTGCCTTATCCATTCGTGTTCTTCTGCGCTTCTCTCTCATTCTTTGAAAAAACACATCCACAGTAATCTTGTCTGTATAAACCAAATTCCTTCGAAAGTTCAATGGAACGCTTATACCCATTCTTTTTCTTAAAATCCGACTGCAAATATTTCACGCCATATTTTTCTGCAAGCCGCACTCCAATTTCATTGAGTTTATCCGCATTTTTCAAAGGACTGATGCTAAGCGTCGTTGTATAGTACTCATAGTCTCCTTCCTTTGCCAGCTTTGCTGCTTCTTCCAAACGCAATTCATAGCATCGGAAACAACGCTCTCCACCTTCCTTTATATGTTCCAATCCTTTTGTAACTTCATAAAATTTCTCTTTATCGTAATTTCCAGCAATAAAAGAGATTGGATACTTTGTCTTCATTTCTCCGATCAAAGTCTGTTGTTCCAAAATTCTCTTAGTATATTCACTTTCAGGGAAAATATTAGGATTGTAATAAAACACGGCGATCTCAAAATGATTGGAGAGATATTCCAACACGTAACTGCTGCAAGGGGCACAGCAGCTATGCAATAATAATTTCGGAATATGCCCGCTTTTTTCCAAGCCGGCTATCAACTTGTCCAATTCTTTCTGATAATTCATAATCCATCTCCTGACTAATCTATTTTCTACGATTATACTCTCTCTTTTCCCCTCAATCAAGCACTCATTTTCATGAATATCATAAAATACACTATATACGATTATTCGTAATCGAGAACAAATATAGGAGGTTCGTATGAAAACAGTACTGGAAATCAATAATTTAAACTACACATACCATACTCCGGAAGGGGAAACTCCGGCACTTAAAAACATCTCTTTCTCTGTGAAATCCGGCGAATTTCTCTCCATCGTCGGTCCTTCCGGCTGCGGGAAATCTACACTTCTTTCTCTCATATCCGGACTTCTCGCTCCTGAAACAGGAACGATACAACTTATGGGGAGGCCATTAAAAGAAAGTCGGACGAATGTAGGATACATGCTTCAACACGACCATCTTTTTGAATGGCGGACGATTTACAACAATGTCTTATTAGGATTAGAAATTCAACATAGTCTTACTGCCAAAACAAAGAAAAAAGCTCATGAGTTATTAGAAATCTACGGACTAGGAGAATTTGCCAATGCAAAACCATCTGAACTATCCGGAGGTATGAGACAACGAGCTGCTCTCGTCCGCACCCTGATCTTAGATCCGGATCTTCTGCTATTAGATGAGCCATTTTCCGCATTAGATTATCAAACCAGACTTACCGTAGGAGATGATATTGGACAGATTATCCGCAAAGAAAAGAAAACAGCTATTTTAGTCACTCACGATCTTTCCGAAGCCATAAGTCTCGGTGATCGCGTACTCATTCTTTCCAAACGTCCTGCTACGATTCAACAAACTATCCCTCTGCAATTTCATTTAACAGAAGACACCCCATTGCATCGTCGTAATACACCGGAATTCAAGGACTATTTCAATTTAATATGGAAGGAGCTAAATGGAAATGAATAAACCATCTGCCGCACAGCTACAATATCTTCGCCTAAAAAAACGTCATCATAATATCGTGATTTTTTCCCGAATTGCTCTTCTCCTTCTTTTTCTTCTTATATGGGAAATCACCTCTCAGACCGGTATTATCGATTCCTTTATATTTAGTAGTCCTTCAAAAATTACTCGTTGCTTTTTCTCCATGGTAAAAGATCGCAGTATTTTCTTTCACATAGGGATCACTTTATATGAGACTATTGTAAGCTTTGTCCTCGTGTTGTTCTTTAGCCTTATTACAGCAATACTTCTTTGGTTTAGCCGTAAGCTCTCCGAGATACTTGACCCTTACCTCGTTGTATTAAACAGTCTGCCCAAATCTGCTCTTGCTCCACTTTTAATCGTGTGGCTCGGCGCAACAAAAACTACGATCATTGTCGCAGGCATGTCTGTTGCAATCTTTGGAAGTATTTTAAGTATATATACAAGCTTTCAGGAAATCGATCCCGAAAAAATAAAATTGATCTATACGCTTCACGGCAATCGCTTTCATGCCTTAATGAAAGTCGTGATTCCCGGTTCCGTCCCATCTATCATCAATGTAATGAAAGTCAATATTGGGCTTTGCCTTGTTGGGGTGATCATCGGGGAATTCCTTGCCGCAAGAAATGGATTGGGATACTTGATCATTTATTCCAGTCAGGTTTTCAAACTCGACTGGCTGCTTATGAGCATTATGCTTCTCTGTATCATGGCAATGGGGCTTTATGCTTTCATCAATCGAATCGAACGATGGTATTGGAAGAAGTTTTAAATAAAACAGAGTTCAAGAATGCACCAACTCTTCCCAGGTGCAAGCTTGAACTCTGCTCTTCTATTTTTAATGTTTCAAGCAGGCTTTTACACACTTTGTAGCTACAACATCAATTCTTGTTCCTGCTACATCGGACAAAATCACATCTCCAATTTCTATCGGAGCCTGTACTTGAATATCTTTTAATGCACGTACACAGGCAAATATCTTCCCTTTTGGAATATCCTGCTTTGTCTTAACAGGAAGCCTTACATCTTCCCCGCCTATGATTTCAACTGTAGAAGTTACAATTCTTCGAGGATCTGTCACTTCTTTTCTGGCGTAAACCTCTCCTTTTGGACATTTATTTCCTGAAACGGTTTTGATTGTTGCAGCGTCCCATTCTATTGTGATCTTACACCCCACCGGGCAATTGATACAGGTTAATTCTCTTGTTTTCATTCTATTCACCTGCTTTCTTCACATATAATGCGGCATAACAGCCTGCTTTTTCTGCTTCTTTTGATACATGATCTACCAAATCATGTACATGCAAAACATTTCCACAGGCAAATACACCTTCTATAGACGTCTCCAAATTCTCATTTACAATCGGCGCATTTATCTGCTCATTCATATCGACTCCCATGCCTCTGGATAGCTCATTTTCCGGAATCAAACCAACCGATAACAACAACGTATCACACGGAATATATTCTTCCGTTCCTTTCATTGGTTTCCTATTTTCATCTACCTTTGCAACTACCACGCCTTCGATATGTTCCTTTCCTTTGATATCGACGACTGTATGGTTTAATTTTAATGGGATATCATAATCTTCCAGGCATTGTACAATGTTCCTTCTTAAACCACCGGATTGCGGAAGTATCTCAAACACTCCATGTACTTTCGCGCCCTCCAAAGTCATACGTCTGGCCATAATTAGGCCAATATCCCCGGACCCTAGAATCACCACTTCTTTTCCCGGCATATATCCATTTACATTGATCAATCTCTGTGCAGTTCCTGCTGAAAAAATTCCTGCCGGACGATATCCGGGAATACGAATCGCTCCCCGAGAACGTTCTCTACACCCCATAGCAAAAACAATCGACTTTGCTAAAATCTTGATAAGTCCTTTCTCACGATTCATTGCCGTAATCATCTTATCATTTGAAATCTCCGTCACCATCGTATTCAATAAATATGGGATCTTCTGTTCCTCTATCTGATCGATATAACGCTTCGCATACTCTGGCCCTGTCAATTCTTCTCCAAACATGTGTAATCCAAAACCATTATGAATACATTGATTCAATATGCCGCCTAACTCTTTATCTCTCTCTAATATCAGAATACTTTCTACTCCGTTTCTTTTAGCTGAAAGAGCTGCTGCAAGTCCTGCCGGACCTCCGCCTATGATTACAATCTCTACTATTTCCATATGCCCTCCTTACAGCGTTTCTTTATTTTTACCTGTTACAACAAAGGAGTTTCCACCACATTTTGTAACTTCAGTCATCTTGATTCCCAGCTCTCTCGAAAGTATCTCCATAGTCTTCGACATACAAAAACCTGATTGACATCTGCCCATTCCGGCTCTTGTTCTTCTCTTTACCCCGTCCAAAGATCTTGCTCCAAGCGGCCGATAAATGGCATCCATGATCTCTCCTTCGGATACCATTTCACATCGACAAATGATATTCCCATACTCAGGATGTTTTCGAATCCATTCTGCCCGCTCTTCTTCTGAAAGCTTCTGTGGATTTAAAATTCCTTTTCTTTCTGCAATAAAATCCGTATTTTCTTCTAACTTCAATTTTTCTCTTAAAAGTTCTGCTAACATTGCGCCAATGGCCGGAGCGCTTGTAAGTCCCGGAGATTCTATTCCGGCACAATCAAAAAATCCATCTACATCCTCTGTTTCTCCAATGATAAACTCACTTCCCATTTCATGTGCCCGAAGTCCTGCAAAAGAAGTAATTACTTGATGCATTGGAAGTTCCTTTATGTGCAAACCGGATTTTTCCCATACATGATCCAATCCGTTTTGAGTAGTATTCACGCCTTCCCTCTCTTCAATATCAACCGCGTTCGGACCAACCAAGAGGTTCCCATGCACGGTAGGCGTTACCAGTACACCTTTTCCTAATTTACCCGGAAGTTGAAACATTGTCCGTCCTACATGTGCCCCCGCACTTTTATCCAAGAGGTAATACTCTCCTCTTCTTGGAGTGATCTTTAGTTTCCTCTTACTTACCATGTTGTGAATCACATCTGCATAAACGCCAGCAGCATTGATCACACAACGAGTAAAAAATTCTCCTTGCCCGGTTTGGATTCGAAATCCATTTTCTTCTTTTACTATTCCAGTTACTTCCGTATCCAGATAGAAATCCACTCCATTTGCATATGCATTTTCTGCAAAAGCAATGTTCATTCCAAACGGACATACAATCCCTGCCGTAGGCGCATAAAGCGCAGCCACCACACGCTCCGATACATGCGGCTCCATAGCAAGAACCTCATCGCGCCCTAAAATCTGAAGACCTTCCACTCCATTTTCAATTCCTCTCTCATACAGAGCTTTTAGATTCGGCATCTCTTGTTCTTCCACACAAACAACCAATGACCCTCTCCGCTCAAAAGGAAAATCCAATATTTCTGATAATTCTTCCATCATTTTATTGCCTTCTACATTTAGCTTTGCTTTTAACGATCCCGGCATTGCATCGTAACCCGCATGTACGATTCCACTATTCGCCTTTGATGTACCGGCACAAACATCTTCTTCCTTTTCTAATACAGCAATTCGAGCATGGTATCTGGACAATTCCCTTGCAGTCGCACACCCACAGACACCTGCCCCAATAACGATCACATCATACGTCTTATTCTTCTCTTGCCCATCCATACGCATATTTTACCGCCTTATTCCATCCTCTCAAACATTTTTCTCGTGCTTCATCTTCCATTCCCGGGATAAATGTTCGATCAATCTGCCAGTTGTTTACTACATCTTCTTTGCTCTTCCAATATCCAACCGCTAATCCGGCAAGATATGCCGCTCCCATCGCCGTTGTCTCTACACAACACGGACGACTTACCGGAGCTCCAATCATATCTGACTGAAATTGCATCAAGAAATTGTTGGCGCTTGCTCCTCCATCTACCTTCAAAGCACTCAGATGAATTCCCGAATCAGCTTTCATTGCTGCTAACACATCATTGACTTGATATGCCAACGATTCCAATGTTGCGCGAATGATGTGATATTTGTTCACTCCCCTTGTAATTCCTACAATCGTTCCTCTTGCATATTGATCCCAATACGGAGCACCAAGCCCTGTAAATGCCGGCACAACATAACAACCGTTCGTATCCGCAACTTTTCCTGCCATATATTCCGAATCTGCCGCCGAATCAATAAGTCTCATCTCATCTCGAAGCCACTGAATTGCTGCCCCTGCCACAAAAATCGATCCTTCCAATGCATAGTTCACTTTTCCATCTAATCCCCATGCGATTGTTGTAACCAAACCGTTCTTTGAAAACACCGGTTGTTCTCCCGTATTCATCAAAAGAAAACAGCCTGTTCCATATGTATTCTTCGCTTCTCCCTTTTCAAAACAAGTCTGACCAAAAAGTGCGGCCTGCTGATCTCCTGCCGCCCCTGCAATCGGAATTTCTCCGCCAAAAAAGCTCGGATCAGACATTCCATATACGCAACTGGATGGTTTTGCTTCCGGAAGCATACATTTTGGTATTTCAAGTTCTCTTAAGATTTCTTCATCCCATTCCAATGTATTGATATTAAACAACATCGTGCGAGACGCATTCGAATAATCTGTTACATGCACAGCTCCCTTTGTCAGTTTCCAAATAAGCCATGTCTCTACCGTTCCAAATAAAAGTTCACCCTTCTCTGCCCGTTCTCTTGCACCTTCCACATGATCTAAGATCCATTTTACCTTTGTTCCTGAAAAGTATGCATCGATTACAAGCCCTGTCTTTTTTCGATAAACTTCCGTCAATCCTTTTGCTTTGAGAGAATCACAGTATTCTGACGTTCTTCTGCATTGCCACACAATGGCATTGTAAATCGGTTCTCCTGTATTTTTATCCCATACGATTGCCGTTTCTCTCTGATTCGTAATTCCAATTCCTGCAATATCCTCTGCTGCCGCTCCGATCTTACTCATGGCTTCAACTGCTACGCCAAGTTGGCTGGACCAAATCTCGTTGGCATCATGTTCTACCCAGCCCGGTTTGGGAAAATATTGCGTGAATTCTTTTTGTGCAACACTGCACATTTCCCCCTTCTCATTAAATAGAATGCAGCGATTACTCGTTGTGCCTGCATCCAGCGCCATAATATACTTTGCCATATTGGTTATCCTCCGTTCCATCGTGAAAAGATTCTTTGTTACTATTATAATATTTTGTAAGTAAAAACACAATGAACGGTGTCTTTTTGCATAAAAAAAGCAATCAATACTTTTATCCATTTTTATAAAACTATTTTATTGGTTTCTTTATATTCCTATCGGATAAGGGGTAACCCATCCTTGTTTGAAAATATATTGCCATTAAAAACAGGAATTTATTTCTTCTTTTTCGGCTTTGGGGTTGGTAGTTCATCATACATAGCATTAAATAATCCCGTCAAAAACTCCTTACTATCCACTTCATCGACCAGTAGCATATCTTTTGCTCCCTCATAGGGCAATTCATATGAAGCTGCAGGCATATAGCTGATTGCTGATTTTATTGGCTTTACAAGTAATCTATCATCATAGATACCGCCTATGATCTTACCACGATAATAAAGAATAAATTCTCCCATCATACTTCGATAAGTAATTTCTTCCAATTCGGATAACTGACCTAAAATAAATTCTAAATATTCTTTACTTGATGCCATTATCAAACCTCCATCTACAAATTCTTACGTGTTTACAATCTCTCCGAAAAAACTGGGATTTCTCCAATTATTTTGTTTTTATGATTCTATAAACTACACCTAATTGTGCAGGATCTGTTTCCTGAATCATTCCATTAAACCATATAGTAACAATATCGCCTACCTGTACATCTTCTACTAAATTTTCTGTCGATACATAGTATTCTCCATCATTCATTTGAAAACCTTCTGCCGTACTCGTATGCATTACAAGAAGTTTTCCATCGTCAGTGATTTCTTTTACCTCTGCATTAAAATTAATAACTTCCATCGGTATCGATGTCTCATCTTTTTCAATATCTCTAAATATGATTCGTTTACCATCAATAACTACTATGATTTGCCCCTCAGAACTCATCTGATACTGATATCCGCTTCCGAAATTTGATTGATTGTTTTCTACTGGTAGTTCTGTTCCTGCCACTGTTGACACAATTTCTCCATCCATTGTTCCACAACCAGGTATTGAAGCTACATATCCTGTATCTTTATATATTACACCATCCACCATAACGCAAGGAGGATATACTTCAATATCTGCCGCTTGTTCATTTTGTATTGTATCATGATTATCTTCATTTTCTGACACAGATTTTACATTTTTCTGCAGATTTCCACATCCGGCTAATCCCAGCACCATACACAACACAAGCAAATAAATTACTTTTTTCATATCATCACACTCCTACTACAATATATTTATGGTTAATATCCCTTACAGCCAGTAAGGAATTATC
>Scrappy_p2__coassemble_1038_pt1 | contig 17786 bp, 18 predicted proteins | sample Scrappy_p2__metabat2_high_PE_016 | metagenome-assembled genome bin Scrappy_p2 | reverse complement strand
ATTTTCAGGTTTGTCTTGTTGTCTATTGTTTAATTATCAAGGTTCTTTTTGTTTTGCTCTCTTTCGACAGCCATATTAGAATATCATATGTTCAAATCTTTGTCAACAACTTTTTTTACTTTTTTCAAAATTGTTTTTGATTTGTTTACCCGTCTCGCGAGTGCCTATTTATAATATCAAAGCCATTTACATATGTCAACAACTTTTTTACATTTTTTTCTTTTATTTTTATTCATTCGACAAGCAGATGTACTCATATAAATTCTCAATCTTCTTTTTAATTCATTTATATCCAAGCATAACTTACAGTAATTTAAAAAAATATAAAAATTCCTAAACTCTCCATTGTATTCATCGCCGAATTATAGCATACTCTATTTATAAGGAGTTGACACTATGCAAATTTCTATGGACTATGGAGAAAAACGATATTATTCTCTTGATTATTATTTAAAGAAAACTTACGGTGAAAAAATGTATAAACTCTCATTAAATGGTGGAATGACTTGTCCAAACCGAGACGGTACGCTCGGAGATCGCGGCTGTATTTTTTGCAGCTCCGGTGGTTCCGGTGATTTTGCTTCTTCACCTTCCTTAAGTATTCCCGAACAAATTCAAATGGGAAAAGATTTGGTAGCCCGCAAATATACCGGTCATTCCTATATCGCATATTTCCAAGCATATACGAATACTTATGCCTCTGTGGAGTATTTGGAAAAAATATTTATGGAAGCAATTTCTGAACCGGAAGTAAAAATACTCTCTATCGCAACAAGACCCGATTGTTTAAATAAAGAAATCCTTGCTCTTTTAGAAAAATTAAACAGGTTCAAACCTGTTTGGATTGAACTCGGGCTACAAACTATCCACGAAAAAAGCGCCTCATTCATTCGCAGAGGTTATGCTCTTCCTACATTTGAAGAGGCTGTTTCTAACCTCCGCAAAATAGGAATTGATGTCATCGTTCATGTTATTCTGTATTTGCCTACCGAAACAGAATCCATGATGTTGCAGACTGTTTCTTATCTTAATAAAATGGATATTCAAGGAATCAAATTACAGCTTTTGCATATCCTAAAATATACTGACCTTGCTGTATATTATGAAAAACATCATTTTCATCTTCCCACTTTGGAAGAATATGTGGTATTATTGAGTAAATGTATTTCATCTTTACGTCCAGATATTGTCATTCATCGATTGACCGGAGACGGACCTAAAGATATCCTTATAGCACCAACATGGACCGGCAATAAGCGACTGGTTCTTAATACGATACAACAATACCTAAAAAAACAAGATATCCGGCAAGGAAAGGAGTATTCTGATGTCTGAATCATTTACATTATATAAACTCATTGTACTATATATGTTGGAAAAAGTAGATTTTCCACTAACCAATGGACAAATATCCGAATTTGTGTTAGACAAAGGCTATACCACATATTTCAAGCTCCAGCAAACACTTTCTGAAATGGTGGAAGCTCGTTTTATCAGAGAGGAAATCACACACAACCGTACTTTATACCACTTAACTGAAGAAGGTGCATCTACTCTACAGTTTTTTGGTAACAAAATTTCACCAGCAATTAAAAATGATATCGATGCATTTTTGACAGAGCATAAATATGATTTAAAAAATGAAGTGTCTGCAAGAGCCGACTATTTTCCAAATAATTTTGGAGAATTTTCCGTACAATGCCGAGTTGTAGAAAATGAAGTGAATCTGATCGATCTCACACTTACCGTTCCATCTGAAAAAGAAGCTCAGGCAATTGCTAACAACTGGCAACAGAAAAACGAGGAAATTTACGCTTATATTATGAAAAATCTATTATAAAAAGATTGCGCTTTGATATGCGCAATCTTTTTTCTATGCCTCTTCTTTTATCTTCTTCATATGTTTCTGGATCTTCTGCTCATATCCCATATCCGATGGTTCGTAGAACACAGCTCCCTTGATTTCCTCCGGTAAATACTGTTGTTTTACATAGTGATTTGGAAAGTTATGGGCATACTGATATCCAATGCCATGTCCCAAATTGGCTGAACCTTTATAATGGGAATCTTGCAAATGTGACGGTACTGTTGTTTTATGACTTTTCACATTATCCATTGCAGCAAAAATGGCATTGCACGCAGAATTACTTTTGGGAGCTGTTGCTACATATAATACTGCTTGCGATAAAATAATCTGTGCTTCCGGCATTCCCACACGTTCTACAGCTTGTGCGGCCGAAACCGCTACCGTTAACGCTTGAGGATCTGCATTTCCCACATCTTCTGATGCACAGATCATAATTCTTCTTGCAATAAACTTAATATCTTCTCCTGCATACAGCATTTTCGCCAAATAATATACTGCCGCATCTGGGTCAGACCCTCTCATACTTTTGATAAAAGCAGAAATTGTGTCGTAATGATTATCTCCTGTCTTATCATAACGAACGACTCTCTTTTGAATGCATTCTGATGCAACGTCCAGTGTAATATGAATTTTCCCATCCGAACTTCTAGGAGTGGTAAGAACACCCAGTTCAATTGCATTCAATGCATTTCTCGCATCACCGCCTGCAATATCTGCCAAAAAGTCTAATGCGTCTTCCTCAATCACTGCATCATAGCTTCCCATGCCCTTTTCGCGGTCATAAATTGCTCTCGTAAGCAAGGTTTTTATATCTTTTTCACTCAACGGCTGTAATTCAAATACACTAGAACGCGAAATCAACGCACTATTGACTTCAAAGTATGGATTTTCTGTTGTTGCTCCGATTAAGATCAGGGTTCCATCCTCTACAAACGGAAGCAAATAATCCTGCTGCCCTTTATTAAACCGATGGATCTCATCTACAAACAATATTGTTTTCTTTCCATACATCCCCAGCGTATTTTTCGCTTCTTCAACAACTGCTTCCATATCTTTTTTCCCGGCAACCGTTGCATTAATCTGCTTAAATTCTGCACTTGTTGTGTTGGCAATTACTTTCGCAAGTGTTGTCTTTCCGGTTCCCGGCGGCCCATAAAAAATAATAGAACTAATCTTGTCCGCTTTGATCGCTCGATACAGAAGCTTATCTTTTCCTATAATATGTTGTTGGCCTACCACTTCTTCCAATGTAGTCGGACGAAGTCTCGACGCCAGCGGAGACTCTTTTTCTTTTGTATTTTGTGCCATATATTCAAATAAATCCATTTTTCTTCTCCTATACTCCTGCAAGTTCCCGAATCACTTCTCCGGCGATAATTAGTCCTGCAACCGGTGGTACAAAAGAAACACTTCCCGGAATCGACCTGCGATTTCCTTTTTCTTCTTCTGTGACACGATCTATAATATCCACCGGAATTTCTTTGGAATATAACACTTTTAATTTCTTGATTCCGCGAGCCTTTAATTCTTTTCGCATTACTTTGCATAAAGGACAAACTGACGTTTTAGAAATATCCGTGATTTCAAACATTTCCGGATGGAGCTTATTCCCTGTTCCCATACTGCATATAATTGGGATATTTTTCTCTTTCGCAACTTCCACAAGGGCAAGCTTTGCTGTCACCGTATCAATGGCATCAATAATATAATCCACCTTCTCGGTGAACAATGTTTCTAAATTATCCGGCAATACAAACAACTCATAAGTCACCACTTGAATCTCAGGACAAATATCTCGAATCCGCTCTTCCATTACTTTTGTCTTATATTTCCCGACAGTACTGTGATACGCTATTGATTGACGGTTGATATTTGTAAGCGATACCGTATCATTATCAATTAAAATCAATTTACCTACGCCGCTTCTTGCTAACGCTTCAATACAATGAGAACCAACCCCTCCGACTCCAAACACCATAACCGATGCACTCCGAAGTTTCTCCAATCCTTCTTTTCCTAATAATAATTCTGTCCTGGAATATTCATGTATCATATCATTCTCCTACTCTAAGATCATTTCATCTACTGTTACAAATTCATACCCTTCCTTTTGCAAAATGTCAATGATACGCAATGCTGCATCAACAGAGCTTTTGTAACAATCATGCAGTAATATAATATCATTTTCTTTTACCTCCGTCACTACCTTATTCACGATTTCATCTGTATTTTCCGTTGTCCAATCCAATGGATCTACAGACCAAAGCACCGGAATCACAGACATTTCCTGCTCCAGTTTTTTTTGCCATACTCCAAATGGAGGTCTCACAAAATCCACCTCGTTTCCGGTGATTTTTCGTATTACTTCACTCGTTTTCTGAATCTCTTCCACAGCTTTTTCATCTGCTAACTTTCCAATATCTACGTGATGATATGTATGATTTCCAATCAGATGTCCGTCTTCTTTTTCTTGCTGAATTAACTTTGGATTTGCTTCTGCCAGGTTTCCTATTACAAAAAAACTTGCTTTCACATTTCTTTTTTTTAATCCTTCCAAAAGTTTTTGCGTATGTACGGGATGCGGACCATCGTCAAATGTAATTGCTATTTTAGGTTTTTCATATTTTTCTTCTATTATAACGTGCGCCTCCTCTGTTGTTTCCACCGTATTTCTTATCTCTTCCTTTTCAGTCGTTGTCATATTCCACGCCTGAACAAGCATTAATGTATAGAAAAAACCACAAAGTAGTAACACATTTTTCTTGTAATGCATCGTAAAAATCCCTTTTATTTCTCTCATTTCATATTATATGCACATAAAAATTTCATATGAAAAACAGATTGTATTCTTTTTTTATTAATGCTATAATCAAGTCTATGCGTAAAAAGGAGGGAAATTATGTCGAATACACCGACAAAGGAAAATAAGATGGGCGTCATGCCTATTCCAAAACTATTGATCACAATGTCATTACCAATGATTCTGTCTATGCTTGTTCAAGCACTTTATAATGTCGTAGATAGCATTTTTGTTGCAAAACTAAGCGAAGACGCATTGACTGCCGTTTCACTTGCATTTCCAATTCAAAATCTTATGATTGCTATCTCTGCAGGAACCGGCGTCGGTATCAACGCACTGCTTTCACGTTATCTCGGTGAACGCCGCTTTGATGATGCAAATAAAGTTGCAAAAAATGGTATTTTTCTTGCTTTGATCAGTTCTGCCATTTTTGCACTCATTGGTGTATTAAGCGCTCACACATTTTTTGTAACGCAGACAGACAATCCGGTTATCGTAACTTATGGAACTCAATATATGCAAATCATCACATTTTGTTCCATCGGTATTTTCATGCAGATTACTTTAGAACGACTGATGCAATCTACCGGAAAAACATTTTATAACATGATCACGCAAGGTCTAGGTGCAATTATTAATATTATCCTGGATCCAATCCTTATTTTCGGAATGTTTGGACTTCCAAGACTTGAAGTCGCCGGAGCTGCACTTGCTACGGTAATTGGACAAATCATTGCCGTATTGCTTTCCTTATTTTTTAATTGTACAAAAAATACAGAAATCAATATCAACATGAAAAAATTCAGACCTCATAAGCAAACGATCGTTGCCATTTACAAAATTGGTGTTCCTTCCATTATCATGCAGTCCATCGGTTCTGTCATGACATTTGGAATGAATAAAATTCTATTGATGTTCTCATCAACTGCCGCAGCTGTATTCGGCGTATACTTTAAACTTCAGAGTTTTATATTCATGCCAATCTTCGGTTTAACAAACGGGATGATTCCGATTGTTGCATTTAATTATGGAGCTCGAGACAAAAAACGTATCAGCGAAACATTAAAATTATCTGCTATCATAGCCGTTAGTATCATGACTATTGGAACAATTCTATTCCAAGCAATTCCTGATACTTTACTTCGCTTTTTTGATGCTTCCGAGCATATGCTTGAAATTGGTATTCCTGCTCTTCGGATCATCAGCATTAGTTTTCCGATGGCCGGATTCGCCATTGTATGCAGTTCTATGTTCCAAGCTTTAGGAAATGGTATGTATAGTCTTTGGACTTCTGTGGCAAGACAGATGGTTGTTATTCTTCCGGTAGCTTATCTGTTCGCTAAAACTTTAGGTCTTCATTCTGTATGGCTGTCATTTCCGATTGCCGAACTGGTATGTTTGCTAATGTCTATCCTTCTGTTAAGAAGAATCTACAGACTAAAAGTTTCAAAAATATAACGATAATTGAAAAACAGGCATTCCCACATTACACGGAAATGCCTGTTTTTCTTTTCTACTTCTTTTTCTTCACACTATATCCGAATGTTCCCAAAAACTTTCCCAATCCGTAATATTCACCATGTGAGTATACAATTGGCTTTGCTTTTCCTAATTCAAACTTATTCTTCTCATTCAAATAAGACTCATCAATATTTACTGCGACAATATCTGCAAGGAACATATGATGCGAACCTAATTCTTCAATCTTTCGTACTTTACACTCGATATTAACCGGGCTTTCTTGAATCATTGGCGCCTTCACCTGACTTGCCTGTTCCTCATGTAAATCCATCTCTTTGAATTTATCCACATCTCTTCCGGAACGTACTCCACAATAGTCGGTTGCATAAGCAAGCTCCTCTGTTGTAAGGTTCACAACGAATTCACCGGTTTGTTTTAAAATATCGTAAGAATATCTCTCCGGTCTTACGGAAATCGAAAGCATTGGCGGGTTCGTACAAATCGTTCCTGCCCACGCAACAGTAATGATATTAGACTTTCCTTCCTCTGATACCATACTTACCATAACTGCCGGAAGCGGATATAGCATATTGCCGCCTTTCCATGTTTGTTTTGCCATAGCCCCTCCTTTAATTCTGTAACGAAACTACAATCGCCGGAATCAATTGTTTCTTACGAGATACCACACCTTTTAACACAATATCTTCAATCGCATCCGGAAGATCAAACGCTGTCGTAACAATACCTCTTGCGTTATTTCCCACGCAGAGAAGTTCTGTTGTTTCTTCAATAATATTCGTAAGCATCATATACATGACATCCAAACCTTTTTCCAAAAGCGCTGTCTTCATATATGCTTGCACTCTGACTTTGATTTCATCTAATTCATCTTTGCTCATACAGTTTACCTGACTGACTCCAAGATCGATTCCACTAACTTCAAATTTTTTAAAATCCTGGAAACATATCTCTTGCGGTGTTTTGTTTGACAAATTGCTTCCTGCACGGAACATATTGGATGCTAATTCTTCAATGTCTATCTCTGCAATCAATGCCAACTCTCTTGCTATCTGTTCGTCAATCTGTGTACATGTCGGGGAACGGAACATCAATGTATCGGATGTAATTGCTGCACAAAGTAAAGCCGCAATTGTTTTATTAATCTCCACTCCATTTTCACGGTACATTTGGTATACGATCGTCGCTGTACAACCCACCGGTTGATTACGAAAATAAACCGGTCCTACTGTCTCAATTCCAGAACCAAGTCTATGATGGTCAATGATCTCCAAAATACTTGCTTCATCAATTCCGTCTACTGCCTGCGTTTTCTCATTATGGTCTACAAGAATGACTTCTTTTTTCTTTGCATCCATCAACCTTCTACGTGAAATAAATCCGCAGAATCTACCTCTCTTATCCACAATCGGGAAATCACGGTATCTTTTTTTCGCCATCGCATCCTTAATATCTTCGATATAGTCTCCCGGTCTGAACATAACCAGATTCTCTTTCGTCATGAAATGCTTGACCGGAATACTCTGATTGATCAAACGGGCAACTGTAAATGTGTCATGCGGTGTGCTGATGATCACACAACCTTTTTCAATCGCTAGTTTTCGAATCGTTTTTGATACTTGCGAATCCTGACATACAACAATACAACTTGCATCCATCTCGATTGCACAGAATTGTGCCTCATATCGATTGCCAAGGATAATTAAATCACCCGGTTCAATAAAGTACTCCATCGCCTCAGGATTCGATGCTCCGATTCCAACTTTTCCTTTCTCAAAATAACCCTCGCCATCTCCGATCACAAGTTCACCGTCTAAAGTTTCAGCAATACTCTTATATTGTGTCTTTGCCTCTGACAAAAGATTCCGTCCATACATATCCATATAGGATTTTGCAATATCACCAACAGTAATCAATCCTTCCAGTTCACCGCTCTCTGCAAAAACCGGAATACTCTTGTTCTTATTCTCTTTCATCAATTCCCACGCTCTTCTCAAAGAAACGTTGCTCGCTACCCCGTCAATCTTATTCAATTCAATATCTTTTACTTGAGTTCGCACGTTGTCAAGGAGTCCCGGAGGCGTCACTCCAAATCTTGTTAGCACATATTGCGTCTCCTCATTAATTTGGCCGGCTCTCTTTGCCACATAATTTCCGCCCGTTAACTGCCTTTTTAAATTGGCATATGCAATTGCAGAACATATGGAATCTGTATCCGGGTTCTTATGTCCCACTACATATACCTTTTTTGCTTTTTTGTTCTCCATCGTCACTTTCCATCCTTAATAGTAGTAATACTAGGTTGCCACTTTTTTTGGCATGTGTCAATTATATTTTACTACACTTTTGTTTTTATTTGTATACCTTTTATGATATAATGATATAAATAATTAATTAACAAAAATGGAAAATGAGGTGCGTTATGAGCAAAGAAATTATGCAAACTGAATCTATGGCAGATTATGAGGATCAATTTGATATTGCCAATCCATGGAACATCGTAACTCGTTATATGAACGAGCAGGAAAATCTAACAGTAAAGGTAGAAGGAATTGTTAGTGGAGGTGTCATTGCCTATATCGAAGGGCTTCGTGCATTTATTCCGGCTTCCAGACTTTCTCTCTCCTATGTAGATGATATCGAATCTTATCTGCTACAAGAAATCGAAGTCCGTGTGATCGATGTAGATCAAGCGGAAAATAAATTAGTTCTTTCTGCACGAGAGATTTTAAAAGAAAAAGAACGTCAAGAAACTGCAAAAAAAATGAGCATGGTTGAAGTTGGAAGCATCATGGAAGGTTCCGTAGAATCACTTCAAAGCTACGGAGCATTCGTAAAACTCAACAATGATCTTTCCGGACTTGTACATATCTCACAGATTTCAGATAAGAGAATCAAATCTCCTTCTGACGTACTACACGTAGGAGATTCTGTCAATGTAAAAGTAATTGGAGTAAAAGATGGCAAGATCAGTCTTAGTATCAAAGCTTTGATAGAACCGGAAGAAGAGGTTGTGGAAGAAGTAGAAATTCCAGAATCTGAAGAGATTGGTACAAGCCTTGGTGATCTCTTTAAAAACATAAAACTGTAAGTCAAAAAGAATGTGCTTTCGCACATTCTTTTTTACAATTCTTCTAATTCTTTTATCCAAACTGCCACACAGGCATCACTTGGCATTCTCCAGTCCCCTCTCGGAGAAAGAGACATTCCGCTAACCCTTGGTCCGTCCGGCACACAGGAACGTTTAAACTGTTGCGAGAAAAAGCGCCAATAAAATTTCTTAAGCCATTTTAAAATAGTCTCATCATCATACACACCCTCGAATGCATACTTTGCTAATCGATAAATCTTACTTGGTTCATATCCATAGCGAAGCATATAATACAAATAAAAATCATGCAATTCATAAGGTCCAACCAGATCTTCTGTTTTCTGTGCGATTTCTCCGTCTTTTGGAGGAAGCAGTTCCGGACTTACCGGAGTATCTAGAATATCCAACAGTACTTCTTTTAATTCCTTCTCTTCACACATCTCCGCATAATATTTTACCACATGCTTAATGAACGTTTTTGGTAAAGACGCATTTACCGCATACATAGACATATGATCTCCATTATAAGTTGCCCATCCTAGAGCAAGTTCTGACATGTCTCCTGTACCGATAACCATTCCATTCGTCTGATTGGCAATATCCATTAGAACCTGCGTCCGTTCTCTTGCTTGTGAATTTTCATATGTTACATCATGCACATTCATATCGTGTTCAATATCTTTAAAATGCAATGTTACGGCTTCTTTAATATCCACTTCTTTTAGCGTTGCGCCTAATTTTTCCACAAGAAGACATGCATTTTGATATGTCCGGTCTGTCGTTCCAAAGCATGGCATCGTCACGCCAAGGATATCCTTCCGATCCAATCCAAGAAGATCGTATGCTTTCGCCGTTACAAGAATTGCCAACGTGGAGTCCAGTCCTCCTGAAATTCCTACAACAGCACTTTTACAATTTGTATGATCCAGACGCTTTTTCAATGCCATCGCTTGAATCATCAAAGTCTCTTTACAATATAGATTTCTCTCTGTTTCCGTCTCCGGTACAAACGGAGTCTGCAAAATCTTTCTTGTAAGCTCTGTCTCCTCTACGTTCAAAGAGAACGGTACCCTTGCTGTTTCATATGGAAAATGTGTCATCTGAAATGTTGTGTTTTTTCGTCTTTCCCATGCCAAATGTTTTACATCAATTTCGCTGTAAACGATTCCATTTCTAAATCTCTCTGATTCTGTAAGAATCATTCCTTTTTCCGCAATCAAATCATGTCCGCCAAATACAAGATCCGTTGTAGATTCTCCGTAACCTGCGCTTGCATAAATATAACCGGAAATCAATTTTGCCGACTGTCCTTTAATCAATTCTCTTCGATATGCTTCTTTCCCTACCGATTCATCGCTGGCTGAACAATTTACAATAATCGTGGCTCCCTGAATTGCAGCCGGTACACTCGGTGGAACCGGCGCCCATACATCTTCACAAATTTCAGCGGCCACAACCAACTCTTTCATCTCTCTGCATTCGAACAGAATCTGAGGCCCAAAAGCAACCTGTTTTCCATCAAACAGTATCTGCTCCAATGTCGTTGGTCCGGGTTGAAAATAACGCATTTCATAGAACTCATCATAGTTTGGAAGAAATGTTTTTGTAGTAAATCCTAAGAGTTCTCCATCATTTAAAGCTGCTGCTACATTATATAACTTCCCGGCATGTACAAAAGGAAGTCCTACAAAGATCAATGCCTCTTTTCCTTTCGTATATTCGACAATTTTCCGAAGTCCTTCTTCCGCACTCTTAAGCAATGCGTCCTGAAAAAAGAGATCCCCACAAGTATATCCGGTGATCGCAAGTTCCGGGAACACAAGCACCTTTGCTCCAGCTTCGACTGCTTCTCCTATATTTTTGCAAATCTCTGCGGTATTATAGTCTACATCAGCCACACGCATATCCGGTGTGATCGCCGCTACTTTGACAAATCCTTGCTTCATATTCTATCGACTCCTTTTTAAGATCTCCTTCAATTCTTCTACCGTAAATGTATACTGTGTGTTGCAGAAATGACAGTTCACTTCTATATCTTTTCCATCGTTGATCATATCCTGAATATCTTTCTTTCCAATACTTATAATTGCTTTTGTCACTCTCTCTTTTGAACAATTACATGCAAACTGTGTTGGAATCTTATCTGCGAATTCTACATCTAATCCTTCCAATACTTCCTCTAAAATCTGCTCCGGTGTATACCCCTTATCAAGCATTGACGTTACCGATGTGATCTTGCTTACGTTCTGTTCCAGTTTCTCAAGGACGCTTTCTTCAATAAACGGCATGACCTGTACAATAAATCCTCCGGCCTGTTTTACCGTATTGTCTTTTTCCATCAATACTCCAAGTCCTACAGAAGACGGTACCTGCTCAGATGTTGCAAAATAATACGTTAAATCCTCTGCAATCTCGCTTGTCTGCAAAATAGTCTGTCCTACATAAGGTTCTTTTAGTCCCATGTCTTTAATAACACTTAACACACCAAGATCCAATGCGCCGGCTACATCTAATTTGCCTTTGCTGTTCGGCGGAAGCATCACTTCCGGATTCTCTGCATATCCTTTCACATTTCCATGCATATCTGCCGTTACCGTCAAACCTTTGATCGGACCTTCACACTTAATCTGAATGGTCAGCATATCCTGATCATTTTTCATCATGGTTCCCATCATCGCCCCACCTGTCAATAATCTTCCAAGCGCTGCTGTTGCTACCGGACTTGTATTATGATGTTGTCTTGCAGTTTCCACTACATCTTTTGTTGTTGCAGCAAATGCACGAATCTGGTTATTTGCTGCGGTTGCTCTTACAATATAATCGCTCATACTTATTTTCCTCTTTCTCTTGCTATCATATAAATTCGCTCACTCTTCTCCGTTGGCTTCACATGCGTAAATGCATCATACGCTGTTACGAACTCCAGCCCGGATTCTTCAATCAGTCTTCGCATTGTCTCGTATGTATACGCCTTCTGAAAATGCGTCTCTTCGTACTTTCTGTAAAGTTCAGAATCCTCTTCTTGAATAAAAAGACTCAGTTCATACTCATTGATTTTTTCTTCTTCATAATAGTAGTTATCCCAAATAAAACTGCATTCTTCCCGATTCTCAGCAATAGTACAGTCTCCCAGGATTTCCCGATACTTATATTCCGTGTTAAAATCAAAGATAAAAATTCCTTTGGGATCTAAATAATTATTTACAAGCCGAAATACTTCCACTAACTCCTCTTCTTCTGTAATATAATTCACAGAATCACAGATGCTTACTACGGCGTTTACCGTCCCATAAAGTTCAAACTCTCTCATATCCTGCAACAAGTACAAAATATCATGACCGGATTCTACTTTCTTCTCCATTGCAATTTCCAACATATCTTCTGAGTTATCGATCCCGATCATATCGTATCCGTCTTCTGCCAAAATCTCTGTCATGGTTCCGGTTCCGCAACCAAGGTCCAGCACCAAACCATTCTTTACATCATATTCTTTTAGCAGACTTTTTAAATAAACTCCCCATTCCTCATAAGGGATATTATCCATGAACGTATCATAGACTGCTGCAAAGCTTGTGTATGCTTCCATGAAAAAGTCCTCCGTTTTCCTTTCGAATTTCCTTCCCTATTGTACCAAATATAGATTCCCGAATCAACTATAGCATTTCTTTTATCTCCGGAACAGATTTTCCTTCCTGCCGTAGATTCCGAATCTTTTCAATTAAAATAACACTCTCTTCTCTTCGATATCGTCTCGTCAGGTTTTCTTCCTCTTGTTCAAAGGGAAGCATTCCTTCTTCGGTATAAAACTTCAACGTACTGTAACGTACTCCCGTCAATCTTACCAATTCCCCAATCGTCACATATTCTGAGGCGAGAATTTTTTCCATACTTCTTTGTCTTGACATTTCCTTCACTCTTTTCTCTTCTATTACCAATATACCGGAACCAGGCTTGCCCCTTGAATCGGCACCTTATATGCCGTACGTGTTCCCGGAACAATCCGATAATATGCATTATCTATTTTCAAAAGAGTTTCACTTCCCAATTTTACTTCTTCTACATAATGTCCAAAGCTTACAAGATGCTCCATGACTGCAATTCTTCTCGACTTCACATCAGTACCAAACACGACAAAGTCAATAAAAATCGCACTTCTTCTTTCTAAAAATGGGAACACTAAGTTCACCCCTTGCAAATATGGGTTCTTGAAAAGATTTCTTTTAGTTCTTAAAAATTTCTCTACAAACTTTTCTACTGCACTATAAAATTCACTCTGCCATAATTCCTGTACTATAGGCTCCTGCGCCGCCATATCTAACATTCTTTGCTGCACTTTGTTCTGCTCTTCTACAGAAAACAAATCGTGGATACAGCCGCTTTCCCTAAAAAGCCACAAAAGCAACGCACACTCTCTTGAAATCTCTCCTTCTTCTAAGATCTCTGCACGTAATCCTTCACGTATTCTCAAATAAATAGATTCCTCACTTCGATATGCTTTCAATTCCACACCGCTCGTATAATAATCCATATCACATCCAAGAAGATCCGGCACAATCTCCAATATGCCTTCCGCTTTTAAAACTGCAGTCATCTCTTCTTCCAGTTCTTTTTTTTCCTTTTTCTTAATTGACTTCGCTCGTTCTACTGCCTCCTCTAATTTTGTAAGAAATACAGAATCCTCTTCCCCAATATATGGTTCTAACACCTTTGCTGCTGCAATCCCACGTAATACTGCATCCTTTGCCATGGAAGCATGTAAACTCTCTAATCCATTTAAAGCAACAATGGCATATTGTTCCGACAATTTCCAATCCTTCATACCGATTCCTCCTTCGTCTCTTTTTTATCACTTGTCACTTATTACTTACTACTTACGATTTATAAATTCAATATATCATATCTATGCTATTTGTCAATACATTCCACTAAAAAATCTCCTTGCAGAATAGGTCTAACTTTTCCTATTTCACAAGGAGATTTCTCTCTTTTCTTTATTTGATTACTTTGATCCAGCCTTCCGGCGCTTCTATATGTCCCATTTGAATACCTGTGAGTGTATCATATAGTTTCTTTGTAACCGGTCCCATCTCTTCCATTCCGCTTGGGAAGCAAATCTCTTCGCCATGATCCACAATTTTACCGACCGGAGAAATCACAGCCGCTGTTCCACAAAGTCCACACTCTGCAAAATCTTTGACCTCTTCGAAGAGAACTTCTCTCTCTTCTACCTCCATTCCCAAATATTCTTTTGCCACATACACAAGAGATCGTCTTGTAATGGACGGAAGAATCGTATCAGATTTCGGTGTTACCAGTTTATTATCTTTTGTAATAAAGATAAAGTTCGCTCCACCGGTCTCTTCCACCTTTGTTCTTGTAGCGGAATCCAAATACATATTCTCATCAAATCCTTGTCGGTGAGCTTCCATAATTGCATACAGACTCATTGCATAGTTAAGTCCTGCTTTGATATGTCCTGTTCCGCGAGGCGCTGCACGGTCATAATCACAGACGCGAAGTGTAATTGGCTTGGCTCCGCCTTTAAAGTACGGACCTACCGGAGTCACAAAAATACGGAACTGGTACTCGTCCGCCGGTTTTACCCCAATCACCGGATTCGTTCCAAACAGATACGGTCTGATATATAATGTAGCGCCGGAACCATATGGAGGTACATAGTCTGCATTCGCAGCTACAACCTGCTCCAAAGCTTCCATAAATTTTTCTTCCGGAAATGGAGGCATCTCTAGTCTCTTGGCGCTGTCTACCATTCTCTTTGCATTCAAGTCCGGACGAAATGTTACGATATGTCCATCTTCCGTTGTATATGCTTTCAAACCTTCGAATACAGTCTGTGCATACTGAAGAACTCCCGCGCATTCATTCAACACCACATTGGCATCTGTTGTAAGACCGCCTTCCTCCCATGCACCGTTTTTATAATTTGCCACATATCTCTGCTCTGTCTGCATATATCCAAATCCGATATTGCCCCAGTCTATATTCTTCTTTGCCATCGTCTCGCCCTCCGTCTGCTGTAAAAGATTTGCTATTTTTGTCTATTATAATACGGTAAAGCATTAAATTCAAGAGCGTGCTCTGTTTTTATTTACTTTTTGAAGTGGTCTTTTAATGTCGGAACTGCACCAAGAGCCGTGAATAAATACAGCATTCCTAGATCTTTCAAGAATACATCTGTCTCAATTCCACCCTCTGCTAGCAGCATCGGTACCGCTGTAATTCCGGTAATTATATCCGTTTCATATACTTCGGCAACTGCAAAACCATAGCTAATCTGATTGCTGACAAATACCATGATAATCATAAGCACGGCACAGATTACTATTCCCTTGGTACTGATGGTTCTCCCAAGAAGTTGATAGCCCATTAATGCACAGAATCCCATCACAACACCGGAAAGCGATGCCACATATCCCCATTGACCGATAAGCACAATACATACGACACCAATAAGTGAGCCCACAAAAGCTCCGAGAAATCCAAGAAAAACTCTTTCCTTCTTCTCCCCCGGATTCGGTACACCATTCTGCGCATACTCATAGCCAAAAGTTCCTACCACTCTTTCTTCTTCTGCCTGTTCAGTTACCATGTTTTCATTCATTTGTTCTTTCATTTGTTTTATCTCCTTTAATTTGTATTTACCCACTAAAACGTATGAAACGCAGCGTTTGTTACATGATTTTAAAAAATATTTATTTTTCTTCCAAAATTCTCCCTTCCAATATATCTGACAGCATCTTCTCTTGTTCTACAAAAACCACATCAGTTCCTACTGCTCTTACTGCGATTGCCATATCACCATCTTCTAACTCCCCATCATCATCAAACTTCATTTTCGCCCAAACAATCTCTCCATCCGTTCCTTGATATTTTCTCAATACCCCAAGATCAAATTTTACTTTCCCATATTCCAATCCTGATGTAATCGCTTTCTTTACTGCCGCAGAGTTCTTTTTGAATGCTCTTACCTTTATGTACAATATCACTACTGCCAAAATTCCAAGTACTGCAATCACGAGCCACTTCCATTTATTATTCCAAAAAATATATACTGCTCCTGCCAGTAAAATTGCTACCGGTTCTACAATCCATAAAATTGATAATTCTTCTTCTAATCTATCACGTTTATACGTGCAATATCCCTGTACTTCCGTTTCCGGTATTCTCTCCAGTTCGATTGTTGTATTACATTCATAATGCCCTTTTAATATTTCCACTAGCCTTTCACTATCTTCCGGATGTACTACCCAGGTCAACCTAAAAATACATGCATAAATGATAGTGTATGCAATGCACAAAATATCACCCATTAATTTATGATTATCTGTTCCTTTAATCCCCATTCCCGCAAGCATAATCCAGAGAAAGACACTCACGATTCCACTATAGTACCATTTCTTCCCATACTGTCTATTTCCCTTTATTACATATTGCCTATTTAAAGACTTAATCATCAAACTACTTATAATCAAACAAATCATAAATACAACTATTTTTTCTATATCTGTTACTGCACACTCTCTTTGATAGATCTCTGTCTCATTTCCATTCACACTAACAACTATTGGATCCATGCTTTTAGCTTCATGCAATCGTATTTCCACCCTCATTCCTCTTTCTAGATTCGGCGCTCTTGTTCCTTTGATGTAGAGTTCTTCTCCATTATCTTTCTTTAAGGTCAACTTATAATTTTTAGTTTTCCATAGACTATATCCTTGTGATTTTTTTCCCATTCTTCCTTTTTTATTATCGTTCCTTTTACTATTTGATGCGATTCATTTATAATTGCAGGTAATTGGCGTCCTTCTGATAATACAATATCTAAAAAAAAGCATAAAATCACAATCAACATTAGCAAATAATTTCTACGCGTTTTGGAGTCATTACAACTATCATCGAAAACAAAAAAATATACATCTGGTTTCCAAATCCAAAGATAATACATAATTATGTTTAAAGAAATAATAGAAACCAAATAATACACAATACGTTCATCAATCATTTACTAATCACTTCCTTTTATAAACTTCGTGATGAATCATGAAATGCTCCACAATTCATCACGAATCAATGAATCAATATTACTATAATACTGTGCCTACTAATCCTAATGTTATGTCATGTACTTCTCTTGACCAACTAAACATTATCTTTCCAACTAAATTAACCGAAGAATTTTGTCCAAACACACTAGCTTCTAAAGTGTCAAAACCAATCTATTCTTCTTTATACCTCAGTAATTTTCCAATCCCCTCATGCTGTCTATTTGGATTTACTTTCCATGTCAAAATCAAAAAAGACAATATTGTGCATGAAAAAGAAACCGAAAGACCAACACCTACAATCTTATTAAATTTTGAACCAATAACACTAACTAGGGATAGCACAAAAAAAATATCAATCCAATACAAACTTCTTTTATACCATTTCCTTCCATATTCTCTTTTTCCCACTTCTACGTATTGCTTTTTTATTTTTTTTCTAACTATCAAACTTTGAATTGCTAATAGCAAAAAAACTATTATTTT
>Scrappy_p2__coassemble_963_pt1 | contig 19942 bp, 20 predicted proteins | sample Scrappy_p2__metabat2_high_PE_016 | metagenome-assembled genome bin Scrappy_p2 | reverse complement strand
GCTGACGATACAAAATTTATTATTTTTTATTGTCCTCTTGACAGGTAGCACACCATTGATACGACAGTCTGATTGAAACATTATATTTACTTGTTGTTTGTTCTTTTTGCAATTGCCGGCATGATAAGTCCAAGTCCTAACAATACAAACGGTGTGAGAATATTTAATACAAACTGGAATGTATCTTCAGAATAAATACCTCCCGCACAAGCAAATGCTGTGAAGATGAAGCACCATGCTCCAAAAATAATTCCCACTGTTTTATTCTTTACAAACTTGTATTCCGGATTGAATTTTTCTCCCGCCTTCTTCAATGCGATATATGCCGCAAATACCCAAAGGTAACGTAATGGCATACATACTGAGTTCAATTTTACAAGCCATTTTACAAGAACATCTACACTTCCAATACCAAATGCCGGAATGATGATCAAAATAGAACTTACAATCGCAATCAATTTATGGCCATTTACATATGCTCCGTTTTTGTTCTGTTTGAACATTGCCTTTGGAATATATGTTTCATCTGCACTTCCAAGAAGCATGCAAAGAGGTGCATCGATGGAAATGATCATTACCGAAATCTGACCAAGCAACTGTGTGATCGCATATAAGATTACAAAAATATTTCCTAAACCATAGTAATCACCAAGCATCTGGAATGCATAGTATGCACCATTTGTCATAAGGTCTTCCGGAATGTTGTTTGAATCGAACATCATTCCAAGAGAAATTGTACCAAGAATAGCACAACCACATACCATAACAGCAAGAGAGATCATACCTTTGGAAAAATCTTTGGAAGGATCTTTCATTCGATTTACATATGGTGAGAATTTCTCACAACCACCTACTGCAAACACAAGAATTGAAAGGCTTGTGAAGAATTTTATATCAAAAGTAGGCATAAATGTCTTAAGTGACCAATCAATGTCAAGTAGTGGAGCATCTGTAATCGCCGGTGCCGCCAACATCAAAATAATATAGAGGATTGACATAATGAACATCGTTGTTCCTGCCAAAGCCGAAATTCTCTTTAACATTGTGATTCCCTTAGAAGCAAGCCACAATGCAACAAAGAAAATTGCAAGACAGATCATCTGTAACACAAATGTATTCATCTGACTCGCTCTTGCATCCTGGAAAATAATCCAGCTTGTCGCTACAACCGCATTCGTTGGTTTCTGAGAAATATATGGAAGATGTACTACCCAATATGTCCATCCGGCATAATAAGCCATTCTAGGACCAATCGTCTCATGGATCCATGAGCTGACTCCACCGCCTGAATTCTTAAATGCTGATCCAAGTTCTCCTACCATTAATGCATATGGTACGAAGTAGATTGCAAAGATAATAATCCATGCAACAATTGCTTTTAATCCACCGTATTCGGAAAATCCGTTGATTGAATTACCAAATGACCATACCCCTCCGAATACCATGAATGCAAACGTATACCACACAATTTTCTTTTCATTTGTCTGATTCATAGTGTTTTCTCCTTTTCCTTTATTTTGAACATGTAAAAATACTTTCACACGCACGTGGAGCAGGATTTTTTCTCCCTGCTCCACAATTATCACTATATAACCATTATATCAAATTTTCATTTTTTTGCAAGATTTATTTCATTTTCATTTGTATTTAAGCATTTTTTGCAAGTTTTTATTCATAATCTTGCATATTGCTATAGTTATCTTGATGTTTCTTATTATTTTTTCTATAAAGAAACCCGGAAGATTTCTCTTCCGGGTCTTCCTATTCTTCTTCTGTTTTCTTTTCAATACGAGATGGCTGTTCCTTCTCTTCATCTTCCGTAATCCCTTGTACTTCGCGGAAAATCTTCATAAATTCTTTTCCTGTAATCGTCTCTTTTTCAATCAAAAATGCTGCGATTTTATCAAGAGATTCTCTATTTTCTCTCAGAAGACGCTTTGCTTCTTCATAAGCATCCTTGAGCATCTTCATGACTTCTTTGTCAATCTCTCCTGCAGTTTCCTCGCCACAATTTGCTACAGGACGTCCATCTAAGTATCTGTGCTGTACAGATTCCAAACCGATCAAACCAAATTTCTCAGACATGCCGTACTGAGTAATCATGGCTCTTGCTACTTTTGTCGCTTTTTCAATATCATTAGAAGCTCCTGTTGTTACTGTATCGAATACGATTTCCTCTGCTGCACGTCCGGCGAGAAGTCCTACAAGCATCGCTTCTAATTCTTTTTTTGTATTCAAGAACTTTTCTTCTTCCGGTGTTTGCATCACATACCCTAAAGCTCCCATTGTTCTTGGAACAATCGTAATTTTCTGCACCGGTTCCGAATCTTTTTGAAGGGCGCTTACAAGCGCATGGCCGACCTCATGATAAGAAACGATTCTTCTCTCTTCTGCATTCATAATGCGGTCTTTCTTCTCCTTACCTACGAGTACAACTTCCACCGCTTCAAACAAATCAGCCTGTGACACAACTTGACGACCATTCTTTACTGCATTAATCGCTGCTTCATTGATCATATTCGCAAGATCTGATCCTACAGCTCCACTCGTTGCCAATGCGATCGCTTCTAAATCTACAGTTTCATCCATTTTAACATCCTTCGCATGGACTTTTAACACATCCACACGCCCTCTAAGATCCGGAGTATCTACGATAATACGTCTATCAAAACGTCCCGGTCTTAAAAGCGCCGGATCAAGAATCTCCGGTCTGTTTGTAGCTGCAAGGAGTAATAGACCTTTGTCTGTATCAAATCCATCCATCTCCGCAAGAAGCTGATTCAAAGTCTGCTCTCTTTCATCATTACTTCCCATTGCATTGTCACGGCTTTTTCCAATCGCATCAATTTCATCAATAAAGATAATACATGGCGCCATAGCCTGTGCCTGTTTGAAAAGGTCACGTACACGAGATGCTCCAACACCAACGTACATTTCTACGAATGCGGAACCCGAAAGTGAAAAGAACGGAACTTTCGCTTCTCCTGCTACCGCTTTTGCAAGAAGTGTTTTACCGGTTCCCGGAGGTCCGACCAATAATGCCCCTTTCGGAAGTTTAGCACCAATACTTGTGTATTTTCCCGGATTATGAAGAAAATCAACTACTTCCTGTAAGGATTCCTTCGCCTCATCCTGCCCAGCCACATCTTTAAAAGTAACGCCGGTAGATTTTTCTACATATACTTTGGCATTGCTTTTTCCAATGCCCATCATACCTCCGCCTTTTGACATCCTCTTTGTAAAGAAAACCAAAGCCCCTACTAAAAGCGCTGTAGGCAGAACAAGTGTTAACATAACATTCCAAAACATCATCGTTCCTGTCTTAGGAATTTCCTGTGTCACTTCTACCTTTGCCTCTCTTAATCGATCGACCAGCTTATCGTCATTCATAATTCCTGTATAGTAATGCGGCGCTACAGTTGTCAATAAAGGATTTGCATTCTCCTTTTTCTTCGGTGTGATCTCAATACTGTCTGAGCCGATTACTACCTTATCTACTTGCCCCGCTTCTACCATATCCAAAAATTTACTATATGAAATCTCTTCTGGATTTTTCCCAGGCATCAATCGATATAATCCCATAACTAGGAATAAGGTAATGATCGTTGTTACAAAAATAATTCCAAAGCCTTGTTTATTATTTTTCGGATTATTATTCTTGTTTCTATTATTCTGATTATCCATAATTATCCTCCTGTTTCCTATCTATTCTATTATAAGTAGGGCTATGCCATAAATCAATAAAAAGATTGTGAAAAGTTCTTGTCTAAATCTTAAACTTCTATAAAATTCTCTTAGACAATTATTTTATTTTGTAGTATACTATTATTTTAAGAGTAAATGATTATAACAGAAGAGAGAGTAAGGAGACATGATTATGAAAGTTGGATTTGATAATGATAAATATTTAAAAATGCAGTCCGAACATATTCTGGAACGCATCAATCAATTTGACAACAAACTATATCTAGAATTTGGCGGCAAACTTTTTGATGACTACCATGCTTCCAGAGTTCTTCCGGGATTTGCTCCTGACAGCAAACTACGCCTTTTGATGCAATTATCAGATCAAGCAGAAATTGTAATCGTAATCAGTGCAGGAGATATTGAGAAGAACAAAATTCGAGGCGATCTTGGCATTACTTATGATACAGACGTTTTACGTCTTATGGATTCTTTCCGACAAAGCGGTCTTTATGTCGGAAGTGTTGTGATCACACAATATTCTGGACAAAGCAGCGCGAATTTATTCAGAAGCAAATTAGAAAAACTGGGAATCAAAGTCTATGTACATTATTGTATAGAAGGATATCCGTCGAATATCCCTCTTATTGTAAGCGATGATGGGTATGGCAAAAATGAATATATCGAAACAACAAGACCACTTGTAATCATCACGGCTCCAGGACCGGGAAGCGGAAAGATGGCAACCTGTCTCTCCCAGCTGTACCACGAGCTAAAACGCGGTGTCCGTGCAGGTTATGCTAAATTCGAGACTTTCCCTGTATGGAATCTTCCGTTAAAACATCCGGTTAATCTCGCATACGAAGCTGCAACAGCAGACTTAAATGATATCAATATGATCGATCCATTCCATTTGGAAACTTATGGAGTAACAACAGTTAATTACAACCGCGATGTGGAGATTTTCCCTGTTCTCGACGCAATTTTTGAAAAAATCTATGGGGAAAATCCATACAAATCACCTACGGATATGGGCGTTAACATGGTCGGAAACTGCATCTGTGATGATGAAGCATGCAAAGAAGCTTCCTGCCAAGAAATTATTCGCAGATACTACTCCGCATTAAACAGAATGTCTGCCGGAGAAATCAGCGAAGATGAAGTATTCAAAATCGAGCTTTTAATGAAGCAAGCTCATATTACAACAGAAGATCGTCTTGTTGTTGCTGCTGCATTAAAGCGTGCAGAAGAAACTAACGGTCCTGCTGCTGCAATAGAATTAGACGATGGTAAAATTATTACCGGAAAGACTTCTAACCTCTTAGGAGCATCCGCAGCATTGCTTTTAAATGCTCTAAAATATCTTGCTGATTTAGATGATGAAATCCATATGATTTCACCGGAAGCAATTGAACCGATTCAAACATTAAAGACAAGATATCTTGGAAGCAAAAACCCTCGCCTTCATACAGATGAGGTGCTCATAGCACTTTCTATCAGCGCGGCTACTGATCCTGTTGCACGTCTTGCCTTGGAACAGATTCCAAAATTAAAAGGCTGCCAGGTTCATACTTCTGTCATGCTTTCATCTGTTGATACGAAAATGTTCAAAAAACTAGGCATTCAATTAACATCGGAATCAAAAAAAGAAAATAAAAATATTTATCAATAAGAACTATGTATACTTTTATCGTTAATCCTCATTCCCGTTCCGGACTCGGGAAACAAATATGGAAGTCCGTTGAAACTGAACTTGACACCCGTGGCATCTGCTATCGGGTGTTTTTCACGTCACCTCACCGCCACATTGAAAAACTTATCAGCGAACTTACCTCTGATAAAAAAGAACATACCATTATCATTCTCGGCGGTGACGGAACTGTCAATGAAGTAATAAATGGAATCTCCTATCCCGAAAAAATAACGTTAGGATATATTCCTATGGGATCCGGAAATGATTTTGCAAGAAGCTATTGCCTTCCTACTGATCCTATTCATGCTTTAAATATGATTTTATCCGCTAAGCATACAGAAAAAATGGACATTGGAGAACTTACTTATAAAAATAAAACCCATCGTTTTGCCATTAGCGCAGGCTTTGGTTTTGACGCTGCAATCTGCCACGAAGTCGTTGTTTCCCATTGGAAATCCAGATTAAACCGCTTCAAACTCGGCAAATTAGTCTATGTCTTCGTTGCGCTTAGACAATGGTTTCATTTGAAGCCATGCAAGGTGAACTTAACCTTGGATAACAATATGACGCATACCTTTCAGCATTGCTATTTTATCGCTTCAATGAATCAGCCATACGAAGGGGGTGGATTTCTTTTTGCTCCCGGGGCAAATCCTTCCGATGGGAAGTTAAATGTCTGTGTCATTGCAGATTTATCAAAATGGAAAATGCTTTTGCTTCTTCCAACAGCGCTTTGGGGAAAACACATTCACTTTAAAGGTTGTAACCTCTATTCCTGTCACAGCCTTTCCATACATTCTGAATCTCCGCGCGAACTACATACCGATGGGGAACCATGGTTTTTGCAAACAGACTTGTCTATTCACTGCTTGCCGGAACAAATTCACCTCATCACACCGCAGGATTGTAAATAACACACGTTTCATTCTATCTATAAAGATTTGCGAAAAACATTAAAGATTTTATTAAGAAATACCCTCCTTCCTTGTGATTCAACAAATCCCATGCTATAATGCATGAGAAGCAAACTGGGAAAATCTTATATATTTTGATTGATATTTTAAAATGAAAGGAAGCCTTTTTATGGCAAAAAAATTTTCTGAAAACTATAAACGTGCATGGGTTGGTTTATATGCTTTTCTCTATATTCCATGGTTTTTATATTTGGAAAAGCATGTAACTACTGACTTTCATCTCATTCACGTGGGACTTGACGATAAGATTCCATTTATCGAATTCTTCATCGTTCCTTATCTCTTATGGTTTGCCTATATAGCAGTAACCATTGGATACTTCCTATTATTTGGGAAAAAAACAGAATTTTATCGCATGATCACATTGCTGTTTAGTGGAATGACAATCTTTTTAATCATCTCCACTCTATATCCCAACGGATTAAACTTGCGGCCGGATACTTTTGCAAGGGACAACATTTTTGTCGATATGGTAAAAAATCTATACGCAACCGATACTTCTACGAATGTATTACCTAGTATCCATGTGTATAATTCCATTGCCGCATATCTTTCTATTGCAAATTGCGAAAAATTACAAAAGGTAAAATGGGTACAGATTTCTTCTTTGATCTTAACTATATTGATCGTTCTGTCCACTATGTTTTTGAAACAACATTCTGTAGTTGATGTAATCGCCGGATGTGCACTTGTATCGGTTCTTTATATTCTGATCTACAAAACAGAACGAACCCCCGGAAAGAATTTATCTAATAATTTAGTAAAAATACGTCGACTTTCTGACAATTAGGCTGTAAGATAAGGTTAACTTAAAGGAACTGTAGCTGATGAGAAATCTTTGATGAGATTTCCATTTCTCCACAAAAACGGATCATAAAAAGGCGATGTCGCAAACATATGCAACATCGCCTTTTCACTTTTATTTTTCTGGTCCAAGTTTAATATCCAAAAATTTCGTATATGCTTCAAATGCAGATGGAATCGGATAATTATTTTCCACCTCTTCCGGAAGTAAAAAAATCACTCCTTCTGCCTCTTGCACGGCAAGCTCGTCAAGTTGAATCGCATACCCTTGCATATGCCATTCGATATGGCTGAAAATATGCTTACCCGTTCCAAGTTTCTTCAATCGCAACGGACTCAGCCCAATCCGTTTGCAATATGCAATCACTTCATCATCATCCAGATGTCCCAATTCATTTGGAAGTTCATATAGCCCTGATAGCAAGCCCTTGCTTGGGCGCTTTCGAATTCCTACTTTGTCCCCATCCTTTATAATAAAAACGGTTCGATTCTCTATCTTTCTTGCCTTAGCTTTCGTTTTTACCGGAAGCTCCATGACACGATTCTGTTCTCTGGCAAGGCAAAATGCACGAACTGGACATTCCTCACATTTTGGTATTCCATTCGGGACACAAATAAGTGCGCCTAATTCAATCAAGCCTTGATTAAAGTCTCCTGCTGCATCAATCGGTATCACCTCACGAATCGCATTTTCTATTTTCGTTCGAACGGATGCTTTCATGATATCTTCATCACTAGAAAGAATTCTAGATATTACACGTAATACATTTCCATCCACCGCTGGCTCCGGAATTCCATAAGCAAAAGCGCTGATTGCTCCCGCTGTATAATTTCCAATTCCTGTAAGAGAACGAATCTCTTCATAAGTATCCGGGAATTCTCCATTATACTCTATCATTACTTGCTTCGCAGCTTTTTGCATGTTTTTTACACGATTATAATATCCCAAACCTTCCCAAAGCTTTAAAAGTTTATCTTCCTCTGCTTCCGCCAATTCCTTCACTGTTGGAAATTCTTTTAAAAATCGTTCATAATAAGGCTTTACTGCCTCCACGCGCGTCTGCTGTAGCATAATTTCAGATACCCAAACACGATATGCATTCACGTGCTCCCTCCAAGGAAGCTGTCGCTTATTCATTCTATACCATGCTACAACTTCCTCTCTCATTTCCATAAGCCTTGGCTCGAATAAAACAACCGGAACTGAAGAACTTAATCGTATTTCATCTTCTTTTACCTCACAATCATATGCTAAAATCTTCACTCCCGCTTTTTTTGCCTTTTTAAGCGCTTCTGCAAATTCTAGGTGCGTATGGATATTTGGAGTAAAATATCGTATTCCTTTCATCTGTATCACAAATAAGATATACGACTCGTAGCCATCCTTCAATGCTTTTGTTAGTTCTTCTACATGCTTGACACCACGCTCTGTCGGCGCATCTGGAAAACGAGCCACACCATCTTCCTCTAAGGTTACACCTTTCACTTCAATAAACACCTTTCGCTCTCCGACTTCCACATATAGATCGAATCGCGACTTCCCATACGTTGTTTCAGGATAAATAGATACGGGTATATCAAATAGATTGCCTTCTTCCAGCCATTCTTTTACAACAGTATTAGGAATCTGAGAATCCATATTGATCAAACGCTCTCCCTTTTCTACGCCGATCAAGTCCCACTGTGTCTTTCGTTCCAAATTATCACTCTTTTGCACATATACTGTAGCCCCAGGCTTTAAAAGTTCTGCACAACGTCCAGTATTTTTCACATGAACGGTTTCCTTCAAACCATTAATCTCTACATACGCAATAAAACGGTTGGGACGTTCTATGAACCTCCCAACCTGAATTCTTTCATATTTCATTATTTTAAAACCTCAGCCCAAACTGTTTCCTTGAATCCTGGAATCGCAAATGATTCTCCTACAATAATCGGACGCTTTACAAGCATTCCATCTGTAGCCAGAAGTTCATATTGTTCTTCCTCTGACATAGTCGGAAGTTTGTCTTTCAGCTGAAGCTCCTTATACTTCATACCACTTGTATTGAAAAATCTCTTAAGCGGAAGTCCACTCTTTTGGTGAAATGCTCTTAACTCCTCTACTGTAGGATTCTCTTCTACAATATGACGAGCTGTAAAATCGATTTCATTTTCAACTAGCCATTTCTTTGCCTTTTGACATGTTGTACACTTTGGATATTCTAAAAATAAAATACTCATAGTCTTTTTTCTGCTCCTAACTATTTTTCATAAACTCTGTCTTACACTTTGGACATGTCACCATGATTTTTCCTTTTCCTTTCGGAATACGAATTTTCTGTTTACATGTTGGACATTTGTAGATGTGATATGTCTTCCTTTGTTCCATGTAAGACTTTTGTTTTTTAAAGAAACCGAAGAACTGATTCTTCATATTATAAAACTTAATATTTTCATTATATCTTGCCTGTATGTTTCTCGAAAACATTCTAACATAACTGATCAATAAGAGCAATAATGCCAAGGAATATAACATATTTCCTCTTCGTGTAAACATAGAAAAGATAAGCAATACTACCGAACACCCCAACAAGAACTTGTTAAGTGCATCTGTCCCGTATCTCCCCATCATAAAACGCTGCAATTTTTCTTTCATAATCATTCCTCACTTTGCATATTTCGTATGCTACAAACTATAGAACTTATGAAAAATAAAGTCAACAGAGTTTATCAAATATTTAGGAAGTACACAATGTTTTCACAGACTCACATTTTATTCTCTTTTCTTACAGCACTTTTGACAAGAAATCCTTCAATCTCGGATCCTGTGGATTTTCAAAGAAATCCTTCGGATTATTCTGCTCTTTTACAATTCCCTCATCGATAAACAACACTCTTGTTGCTACCTCTTTGGCAAATCCCATCTCGTGAGTAACTACCACCATTGTCATTCCTTCGTCTGCAAGTTCTTTCATCAACTGCAGTACCTCGCCTACCATCTCCGGGTCAAGCGCCGATGTGGGCTCATCAAATAACATCACATCCGGATTCATCGCAAGCGCTCTTGCAATTGCAATACGTTGCTTTTGTCCACCGGATAATTGCTTTGGATATTGGTCAGCTTTTTCCGGAAGGCCAACTCTCTTTAACAATTGCATTGCTTTTTCGTTCGCCTCTTCTTTGGACATGATACCAAGTTGTACCGGCGCTAGAGTAATGTTCTCTTTTACCGTCATATGAGGGAAGAGGTTGAATTGTTGAAAAACCATTCCCATCTTTTGACGAAGTTTATTAATATCTGTTTTTTTATCAGTTATATTATTGCCTTCAAACCAGATTTCACCTTCTGTTGGTTCTTCTAACAGATTTAGACAACGGAGAAATGTGGATTTCCCCGATCCGGATGGTCCTATGATTACGACCTTCTCCCCTTTTTCAATATGCTCATCGATTCCTTTCAACACATCATTACCGTTGAAGGACTTTTTTAAATTCTTAGTGACGATCACCTTGGTCCATCCTCCTTTCGAAAAACTCAATCACTTTGGTAATTCCGAGCGTCATTGCAAGATAACATGCTGCAGCAATAAACAACGGTGTTAATACGTCAAAAGTTCTGCTGCCGATATACTGTGCCGCTTTTGTAAGGTCTGTTGCCGCGATTGCACCTACAACGGACGTCTCTTTGATGAGAACGATCAATTCATTACCAAGAGCCGGCAGAATATTTTTAATCGCCTGCGGTACAATAATAAAACGCATTGTCTGTATGTAGTTAAATCCAAGGGAACGCCCCGCTTCCATCTGTCCTTTATCGATAGACTCGATTCCGGCACGAATAATCTCTGCTACATAAGCGCCGGAGTTAATTCCGAACGCAATAGCTCCGATCATAATCTCACTACTGTCCCTGGATGTGAAAATCCAGTTTGATATAATAAGAAGCTGTACCATAACCGGTGTTCCTCGAATTACTGTTAAGTAAATATTACATAGCTTGTTCAACAACCACAGTTTCTTATTTCTTGAGGACGCCACCTTTGCCACTGCCACTACCAAACCAATGGCGATACCTAAAAGTACCGCCAAAATGGAAATGATAAGAGTAACTTTCAAGCCATCCAAATAAGCCAAATATCTCTGCTCTCTTAAAAAAGCGCGATCAAATTTTGTGACTAAATCTTGGAAAAATCCTGTCAAAAGAATTCCTTGCATGATATGTTATCCTTTCATTTTTACTTCTGTACATGATTTGCTGTGAATTCTTCAACCTTACCTTCTTCAATCAGCTTATCAATTACAGTATTGATTTTCTCTAATAATTCTTTGTTTCCTTTTTTCACTCCGATTGCATACTTATCTTCAAATAACGTTCCTTCCAACACTTCCAATTCCGGATTAGCCGCTACAAGCTCTTCTGCCGGGAACTGATCCATTACGATACAATCTACTTTCTTGTTCTTTAAATCTTCTGCAGCCTGTGCAAATTTTGTGTAACGTTTTACTTCTTTTGCTTCACAGTTCTCTGTATTTGATACCCAGATATCTGCAATATTTCCTTGCTGTACTGCGATTACTTTTCCATTCAAATCTTCTACAGAACTAACTGCCGGAGCTTCTTTGTTCACAACAACAACCTCTGTTGAATTTACATAATCATGTGAAAAGTCCATTACTTCTTCACGTTCAGGGTTTACTGAAACACCGGCTGCTACGAAATCAGCTTTTCCCTGCTGTACTGCTAAAAGTGCGCCATCAAAATCCATGTTCTTGATTTCTAATTCTTTTCCCATTTCGTCTGCAATTGCTTTGGCAATATCCATATCAATTCCTACTACTTCATCGCCTTTCATATATTCATATGGTGCAAATCCAGCTTCTGTGCTCACAATCAGTTTGTCTGAACCTTCGTCCTTATTTCCCTCATCTTTTTTGCTTCCGCATGCTGCAAATGACAATGCCATTGCTCCTACTAATACTAAACTTATCACTTTTTTCATCTTCATAATCTCATCCTCCTGTTTTGTATTGCATAAAAATTCACATCAAATGAATAATTATCTATCTCATAGTGGCTATTATACCACTTTACCGTAAAAAATCAAGTGGTTATTTACACATTTTATTGCATAAATAACCACTCTTTTTTGCATATTTTGACTATTTCATCATAAAAAACGAGATCAAGACAACAATTCCAAGGATGATTCTGTACACACCAAATACTTTAAAGTCATTTTTCTTAATGTATCCCATCAAGAATTTAATCGCAAGAATTGACACAATAAATGCTGTCAAACATCCGACAATCAGAATCGCCACTTCCAGTCCAGTAATACCAACCCCTTCTATCATAAATTTTACAATCTTAAGAGCGCTTGCCCCAAACATAACAGGAATCGCTAAGAAGAATGTAAATTCTGCCGCAATATATCGAGATGTCCCCATCAAAAGAGCGCCCACGATCGTTGCACCGGAACGTGAAGTTCCCGGAATCAGGGAAAGTACCTGCCAGCCACCAACAATCAACGCATGTTTGTATGACATCTGAGAAAATGAAGTAATCGTTGGTCTTCTTGTTTTATTCATATTTTCCACAACGAGAAACAAAATACCGTAAATAATCAACATCGCAGCAACTACAATGGAATTGTGTAAATGTTCTTCCATCCAATCATCTAGTGGAATCCCGATAATAGCCGCCGGTAAACATGCAACGACAACACGAAACCATAGTTGCCATGTATGTACTTTCTGTTTTTCCGTTTTTGACGGTGCAAATGGATTCAACTTATTAAAATAAAGAACAACAACCGCCAAAATTGCACCAAGCTGAATCACAACATTAAACATATCCATAAACTGCTCGCTTACATTCAGTTGGACAATCTGATTTACAAGAATCAAATGTCCTGTACTACTGATTGGCAGCCATTCTGTTATACCTTCTACAATTCCAAGCAGAAGTGTTTTTAATATTTCTACAAAAGCTTCCATACTATATTCCTCTTTCTTTCCATATTTTAAATTAAAGCAAATTTTTCAATTGCCTTTGCCACCCCATCGTTCTCATTCGAATCCGTAATATAATCTGCTGCATCTTTTACCGGCTCTACCGCATTCTCCATCGCAACACCAAAACCAACTTCTTTCAGCATCTCAAGATCATTCATTCCATCACCGCATGCCATGATCTCATCTCTTTCAATCCCTAGCAATTCACCAAGCTTTAGAAGTCCCAATCCTTTATTCACACCTAATGCATTGACTTCAATATTGTTCTCCAAAGCACCAGTCGGCTCTGTTCCCGGAATCTGCTTAATTTCAAGAAATGCCTTCTCTTTTTCTTCTCTATTTTTAAACAATGCCTGTACTTTATCAACCTGTTGGTTCATCTGCTGCAGCTTTTCCCGCACATTCGGCACCGGCACTCTCGATTCTCTTAAATACTTTATCATACTTGAAATCAATCCATATTCTTCCGCATGGGCAAGATCTCGGGCATTTGTATATCCTGTTTCACCAATAAACGCTTCTTTATATGTATCATATTTTGCAAATACATCTAATATGCGTATCGCCGTCTCAACCGGCATGGTTGACTCATGAATCACTTTGTTTTCCTTCAAATCTACGATTCTTGCACCATTCGCTGTAAGTGCGTATCGGATTCCAGGAAGCTCACGTACTTCTTTCGGAATACCAGTCACCGGACGCCCTGTAGCTACAAGTACAACGATTCCTTGTTCGATTGCCTTTAGAAGTACTTCTCTACTATACGACGTAAGCTCTTTTTGATCATTCAATAGAGTTCCGTCGCAATCAAGTCCGATCATTTTAATCTTCCTTTTCTTCATTATCTTTTTTATACTCCTTTGTTCTTCAAATTTCCTCATTCTTACCTATCATATCAAAATTTGCAAAAAATTTCAATTTGTTGTATAATACATAAACTAAACTTTTTAAATAAGGAAAGGAAATGCCATGAATACGATACCAAAGCGAAAGAGAATTAGGGTTTTATCCTTTATTTTGGCTCTTACCCTCTGCTTTTCTACGCAATTTACATTCGAAACTCATGCAGAAGATTTAAGAAAAAAGCAAAAAGATTTGGAAAATGATTTATCTGAGATGAATCAGAATAAAGCCAAACTGGGGAATGAGCTTTCTTCCAAAGCAAAATCTCTTACCAATTTAGTAAAAGAAATAGATAAAACACGAAATGAACTTGACCTTGCCAAGGCAAGGGAAATTGGACAATACGAGATGATGAAAAAGCGGATTCAATATATGTATGAAGCGAGTTCCGGAAATTTCTTCACCTCTCTGCTAGAATCAAAATCTATGACTGACCTTTTGAATCGTGCAGAATTCTTCTCCACCGTCAGCCAATATGACCGTGAAATGTTAGAAAAACTTCAGACGATTCACAAAGAAATCAAACAAAAAGAAGCAGATCTTCTTGCTAAACAAAGCGAAATGGAAAAACAGCAAAAACAGTTGACTGCAAACTACAATCAACTGATTTCTATGATTTCTTCTACTTCCAGCAAGCTTGAAGATTACAAAGCACAGATTGCGGCTGCTGAAGAGGCAAAAAAAGCTGCTGAAGAAGCAAAAAAGGAAAACGAAAATTCAATGAATTCCAATGATTCTTCGGATTCCACTGAAAACACAGAGAAGCCTTCAAAGCCGGAAGAAACACCTTCAAAACCCGAGGAAAAACCTTCAAAACCTGAAGAAAAACCTTCAAAACCACAAAAGCCTTCCAGTAACACTGAATTAGCTTTGTTTGCAGCAATTTTAGAGTGTGAGGCAGGTTCAACCAATTACGATGGACTTCTTGCTGTTGCGACTGTTATTATGAATCGTAAAGAGAGTCCAAAATATCCAAACACTATTACAGGCGTAGTTTACCAAAAAGGACAGTTCTCACCTACTTGGAGCGGAAAACTGGACAAAGTATTACAGCGAGGCGCAAAGCCATTATGCTATACAGTTGCAAAAGATGCTTTAAACGGAAAACGTCATTCCGCCGTTAAGAATTGTTATCAATTCCGCGCATCATGGACAGGACACTCAGGAACCGTAATCGGTGGTAATGTATTTTTCTAATACAGAATGGATTCCCCTGTCATAATTCCGATTGAATATCCTTTTGATTATTTCGCGATTGTCTGTACCTAAATGCACAGAAAGAAATTAAATATTTTGTGAAATAAAAATACCGCATGGAACCGATGAACATCATCGTACTTTCCATGCGGTATTTTTATAGACGAATTATAAAAATTATATATTTTTACTCTTATTTACAAAAGCATGTTTGAAGGTACAGATTACAGTTCCGTCGGCTTCTACCTTATCGGATTGTACATATTCTAACTTGCCTTCTTTATTGTAGCCTTCTTTATTGTAGTAATACAATTTTGCATAGAGTCCTTTATATTTTGCTCCTACATTCAACTTCAGATCTGCCTGGAATTCAAATGCTCCATCGTGTGCAAGTGAAATCTGAATCACCTGATCTCCACTAGCAGTTTTCTCTACAACACTCTGTGGGATAGCGTTACTGTTCATTGTCACCTTCAGATTGATATACGTCTTTTCCTTTGACAGGTTTTAGAAAGACCATAAATGTGTTAAGTTTACGGATTATGTAATAACCCGCCACAAATTGGAAGAAGTCGATGAACTGTGTCATGGTAATTGGATAGAAATCCAGCATCTAAGAGAATACATTGACCGTTTACAAACACTTCTTACAGAGCATGGGATAACTATTCCAGACGAATACTAATTAAATGACTGCACTCTGCTCCGGAAAGATATGCACTATTTTTCCGGAAAAGGGTGCTTTGAATTTCTGAAAATCATGCACTATTGCATTGGAATACTCACATACGGAAGACGTTTGGCTTTTATTTCCCGGATAGAATTCCGGTATTATCTCTAAGCCCATACAAAAAAAACGCACAAAAGAGTTTTACTCTTTCATGCGTTTCTGTCTGCTTTTATAATATATTTTATAAAATGATTATACTAACTCAAGAAGTACTTCCATAGCAGCGTCACCTTTACGTAAACCAATCTTTACGATTCTTGTGTAACCACCGTTACGGTTAGCATATTTAGGAGCGATTTCGTCGAATAATTTTGCAACCATATCAACTTCTTTAGCGCTTCTAGCTTTTCCTTCTTTTACTTCTGTTACAGGGAAAAGAACTTTCATCATTTCTCTTCTTGCATGTAATCTTGAAGGCATATCTTTTTTGATTGTTTTTTCTACTTCATCGTATACAGTAACTTTTTTACCATCTACAACTTCTTTTACTCTCTTGCCGTCTTTGTCTTTACGAGCAACTTTTGCCATAACTTTAACTTCTTCAAAGTTATCTTTTTCTTTAACAGCTAAAGCGATAAGACCTTCAGCAACTTTGCGAATTTCTTTTGCTTTTGCTTCTGTAGTAACGATCTTACCATTGTAAAGTAAAGATGTTACCTGACTTCTGATTAATGATTTTCTCTGGCTTGATGTTCTGCCAAGTTTTCTATATTTTGCCATTATTTTATCCTCCATTTTGACACGTGGTTATGCTTCTTCGGGCTTACTAGCCATGTGCTGTTATCGAACACATCGGGCTTACCGATAACAATTCACTCCTATAGCGCTTGGGTAAATCCCAATGGCTGCGCTTATTCTTCTCCTTGGATTTGGAACCTTCTTGAACATTAGTAGTTCAAGAAGTAGCGTCAAGTCGAAGAATCTTATTCTTCTCCTTGACTTAATTCTAGGCCAAGTTCTTTTAATTTAGCTAACACTTCTTCTAAAGACTTACGTCCGAGGTTACGAACTTTCATCATATCCTCTGAAGTTCTGTTAGTTAATTCTTCTACAGTATTGATTCCTGCTCTCTTTAAGCAGTTGTATGAACGAACAGAAAGTTCAAGTTCATCAATACTCATTTCTAACACTTTTTCTTTTTCATCATCTTCTTTTTCGATCATTACTTCTGCTGCCTGAGCAACTTCAGATAAATCGATGAATAGTTTCAAATGCTCATTCAAAACTTTTGCTGCAAGACTTACTGATTCGTCCGGAGCTAAAGTTCCGTTTGTATATACATCAAGTGTTAATTTGTCAAAGTCAGTAATCTGACCGACACGCGTATTTTCTACTGTTAAGTTTACTCTCTCAACAGGTGTGTAGATAGAATCAATTGGAATTACTCCGATTGGAAGTTCTCCGTTCTTATTCTTATCTGCACTTACATATCCGCGTCCGTTTGCGATTGTAAGTTCCATGTAAAGTTTGCTGTCTGCTCCGCCGCTTAATGTAGCGATAACAGTCTCAGGATTCATGATCTCGATATCCGGATCTACCTGAATGTCAGCACCGGTTACCACACCTTCACCTTCGAACTCGATATATGCAGTCTTTGGTTCATCTGTCTCAGAAGTATTCTTAATTGCCAAAGATTTAAGATTCATGATAATCTCAGTAACGTCTTCTTTTACTCCAGGGATTGAACTGAACTCGTGTAAAACACCGTCAATTTTCACATGCGTAATTGCTGTGCCCGGAAGGGAAGAAAGCATAATTCTTCTAAGAGAGTTACCAAGTGTTGTTCCATATCCTCTTTCAAGCGGTTCAACAACAAATCTTCCATACTTCTTATCTTCTGAAATTTCAGTAATTTCAATATTTGGTTTATTAAAATCAAACACTACAAAGTCCCTCCTTTGGGTTAATAAATATTGAGGGTGAGTTTCTAAATAATCCCTATGGATTATTTAGAATATAACTCGACGATCAACATTTCGTCTACAGGAACGTCAATTGCTTCACGAAGTGGAAGTTCTTTTACAGCACCTTTTAAGTTTTCAGCGTCAACTTCTAACCAATCTGGTACCATTCTTCCGCCTGTTACCTCTAAGATATCTTTATATCTCTGAGAACCTTTGTTTTTCTCTTTGATTTCGATTGTATCACCAGCTTTGATCAAGTAAGAAGGAATATTAACCTGTTTTCCATTTACTAAAACGTGTTTGTGGTCAACAATCTGTCTAGCTTCTTTTCTTGTTCTTGCAAATCCCATACGGAAAATAACGTTGTCTAATCTTGATTCAAGAAGAATCATAAGGTTATCACCTGTCATTCCTTCCATTCTGGAAGCTTTTGCAAAGTAATTTCTAAATGGTTTCTCTAAAACGCCATAGATAAATTTTGCTTTCTGTTTTTCACGTAACTGAAGACCGTACTCGCTCATTTTTCTATTAGCTCTTTTTAACTGTCTGTTAGATTTTTTATCAATTCCTAAATAGATTGGGTCCATTCCTAATGAACGACATCTTTTAAGAACAGGAACTCTATTTACTGCCATGTTCGTTTATCCTCCTATTAGACTCTTCTACGTTTTGGTGGACGACATCCGTTGTGTGGAACTGGAGTTACGTCTCTGATACTTGTTACATCGATTCCGCAAGCCTGAAGAGCACGAATTGCTGCTTCTCTTCCTGAACCAGGTCCTTTTACGAATACATCTACTGTCTTAAGTCCATGAACTAAAGCTGCTTTAGCTGCTGTTTCAGCTGCCATCTGTGCAGCGTATGGAGTAGATTTTCTTGAACCTCTAAAACCAAGACCACCAGCACTTGCCCATGATAAAGCATTTCCCTGTGCATCTGTTAATGTAACGATTGTGTTATTGAAAGATGACTGGATATGTGCCTGTCCGCGTTCAACGTTTTTCTTGACACGTTTTTTTGTTACTTTTTTTGCAACTTTTTTTGCCATTTTAAACTAACCTACCTTTTCTTGTTTTGGTGTGTTCGCTCAACTAAGCTTATGCTACGCATTCGCTAAGGTTCGCGAACGGCCTCATCGGCCTATTTCTTCTTATTTGCTACTGTTCTCTTAGGACCTTTTCTTGTTCTAGCGTTTGTCTTTGTCTTCTGACCACGAACTGGAAGTCCTCTTCTATGACGGATACCTCTGTAGCATCCGATTTCCTGTAATCTCTTAATGTTAAGAGCGATCTCTCTACGAAGATCACCTTCTACCTGATATTCTTCATCAATTACTGCACTGATTGCTTTAACTTCATCATCAGTTAAATCTCTGCAGCGTGTGTCTGGATTAACTCCAGATTTTGCTAAAATGTTGTCTGCACTTACTCTACCGATTCCGTAGATATAAGTTAAACCGATTTCTACACGTTTGTCTCTTGGTAAGTCTACACCTGCGATACGAGCCATGTAATTTTCCTCCGTTTTGAATCTTTATTAATATTGTCCCAAATTGGGAAGCGCAAGCGCTTCCAGCTGCTAGATACTACAGCCTTTCCCGGAAATGACACCGGGTATTATAAGCAATATACATCGAGGAATGTTTTCCCTGTATATTAATAGCATGTACACACTTCCTGGTGTGTCATACTACAGCCGCCTAAATTAATTTTGTGCCTCATCGCACAAAAACGACAACGATAAACTATCCCTGTCTCTGTTTGTGTTTTGGATTTTCACAGATTACTCTGATGCTTCCTTTTCTTTTAATAATTTTGCACTTTTCGCAAATTGGTTTTACTGATGATCTAACCTTCATGTCAAATCCTCCTTTCATCCACTGCTTGCCTATGTTTCCCGCGCTTTTTCCCTGTAAAAACTGCAACTCCTATGTCTTTACACATAAAAACACCCGGGAACGCGCTTATATATTATAGCATTATGTTTTTCTAAAAGTCAATACCTTTTTTTATTTATCTCTCCAAATAATTCTTCCTTTTGATAAATCATATGGCGA
>Scrappy_p2__coassemble_921_pt1 | contig 21060 bp, 16 predicted proteins | sample Scrappy_p2__metabat2_high_PE_016 | metagenome-assembled genome bin Scrappy_p2 | reverse complement strand
TTGGGACGTACCCTTTTTGCACTTTACTACGTCCCTAAATGTTTTCACTCCGTATCGTTTCTATGATATTTTGTTTCTGACTTTTTTTCACCGCATAATGCATGGTAAGCGATATGATCAGGAATACAAACACTACTGCAATTCCCATTTCTCTCCATGGAAGTTTATACTCTACAATCAATATTCCCACGAATAAATAATGGAACAGATAGGATAATAGCACACCTGCCGGCAATCCGAGCGCCAACGCTTTGACTCCGTAAAGGAGGCTTTCATATCGGATCATTTTCCGGAATTCTTTTTCCGTCATGCCGACAGATTTCAGAATGGCAAACTCGCGGCTTCGAAGCGTCATATTCGTCGTGATCGTATTAAATACATTGGTGATTCCGATGACGGAAATAACCGCGATAAAGCCGTATACAAAAATGGAAACGATCAAAATCAGACTTTTGCTTTCTCTTGCAATAGCATCTAAATCATTGATATCCCATATCACCGTTCCGCCATTTACCTGTTCGATCTTTTTTATTTCTTCTGCCAGCTTTTTCGTATCTCCCGTATCAATTCTCATTCCACTATAGCTATAGTCAAACTGTTCCATCATCTTATCAGATACAATGACACGGATACGCCCATAACCGATTCCACTTGGAAGACCAAATGGAGCTTCATCTGTCACCTTTACAACCTCTAATGGTATTTTTTCATTTTTTGTCCAATCTTCCCCTGTTAATTCTTGTATCGAGAGAGTATCTCCTTCTTCCAAATTCAAGTACCGATACTTTTCTCTTGTCATCTTCCCGTCTGTTGGCATCTCATAAAGCGCCTGATCCAGTAGTATCGCTTTTCCTTCTGCTTGTTTATAAGATAGCCCCAGCTCTTTCAAATATGCGCGGTATTCTTGATCTGATACCGAATACACATCGACATTGATCGTCTCCTGCAGAACTTCTCTTGTGCAGTCTTCTACCATCTGCTGTTCCAGCTCTAACGCACGGTCAGAAAAAGCTGCCGGATCTACGTATGCTGTGGTATTCTTGACAAGCGTTGCTCTTTTCACGCCTTCCAGCTTTTCTGCTTTCTGATAAGCCTCTTTTTGAATCCCAAGGTAAAGATCATAGTCTTTCTCTGTCCATGCTTCACTTGGAAGTGCTTTGGTACGTACATTTGTAATCCATGCACTCAGATTATAATCCTGTTCTTGTACCTGAATGTCCTGTAATTCAAACGCATACTTCATCATAGAACTGATGGACACGAACAGCACCACGCTTAAGAAAATAGAAAATACTGTCGTCCGATATTTTTTCCTGCTACGTTTCAGATTCTTGTCTGCCAACTCTCCTTCGATTCCCAAAAGCTTTTGTAAAATCTTCGGCGTCCGTAATTTTTTTCCGCTGATCTTCACATCTTTCGACTCACGGATTGCATCAATCGGCGCAACCTTCGCCGCTTTTCTTGCCGGTATTAATGCAGAGATAAAAATTGTGATAACTGCGATCACGACTGCTGCCACAATCGCCATCACAGAAATGTGAAGCTGTAGATTATAAAATTCGGCAGACATGCCTGCATTTTCTATAATCCACATCACACCTCGAAGCGTCACCCAAATAGCAAAAATCCCACAAAGTACTCCGAGGGGAACTGCGATGATTCCCAAGGCAAAGCCTTCAAACAATACATTTTTCCGAATCTGTTTTGAGGTAGCTCCAATGCTTGCCAGCATTCCATATTGACGAATCCTCTCGGTAATGGAGATGTCAAAGCTATTTTTAATTACAAATACAGATGTAAAAATAATGACAAGGATCACAAGAGATGCCAAGCGATACAAGATCTTCATCGTCTCTTCCGAACGTGTCACTCCCTCAAAGCGGAGTAAATTATGATTCACTTCAATCTGATTTTCTTCATATCCTCTCTTCTTTGTCAGTTCTTCATAGAAACGATAGGCTTCCTTCGGATCTTTCATAGTAATAAAAAGATCGCTTGTTTCTCCTTCCACATCATAGGAAAGCTTTGTCAAAAATGTATATCCCATGTTTCCTTCTTCTGTATAGAATTCAAAACTCGGATAGTTTGACATTCCACAGATGGTATACGTCTGTTCTACTCCATTTACACGAAAAGTAATCTCATCTCCCACGACATACTGCAAAGATTCTGTCCATATCAGATTCATAGGGAATACGACTTCTTTCTCATTTTCCGGAAGTCTACCTTCGTATATAAATTTTCCGGTATGGGTGAGCGCATCTTCCCCAAAAGCCTTCAAGCGCATCTGTGGAACGCTGTCTTCAGCCTCATCGAGTTTCACTTCTTCCATCGTAATCTCACCGAGCGTCTGTGTCTTCATGATTTTCCCGATTTTTTCATTCTTTAAAAAATATTTCTGCTCTTCTGCAGGAACATCAGTAACATATAAATGATAATCTCCACTATTTCGTTTCGCATATTCAATCAAAGAACCTTGCATACTAGAGAGAAATGTGGTAATCGCCGTTACAAGCGCCACCGATAACATAATTCCAAAGATGGTAACCATCGTTCTTTTTTTATTTTGTTTTAAATTCTTGATCGTGAGTTCATTTAAAATGTTCATAAACTACCTCACTTTCTCATCCCGAACGATGCTTCCGTCTTCAATCGTCAGAATCCGGTCTGCTTCCAACGCCACGTTTTCATCATGGGTAATTAGAATCACCGTCTGATTATACTTTCGGTTTGAAATCTTCAAAAGATCAATGATTTCACGAGAGGCGCGGCTGTCCAGATTTCCGGTCGGTTCATCTGCAAGCACAAGCGCCGGACGATTGATCAGCGCCCGTCCAATGGAGACGCGTTGCTGCTGTCCTCCAGACAACTGATTCGGTAAATGGTCTTTCCGTTCTTCCAGATCAAGAATCGACAACACTTCTTCCAAGCGTTTCTCGTTTACTTTCTTTCCATCCAGCCTTAACGGAAGCGTAATATTTTCTACCACATTTAAAATCGGAATCAGATTGTAAAACTGATAGATTAATCCCACCTGTCTTCTGCGGAAGATTGCAAGTTTATCATGATCCAGATTATAAATATCTGTCCCGTCAATATATACCTTACCGCTTGTCGGCTCATCGACGCCGCCAATCAGATGCAGAAGCGTAGATTTTCCGCTTCCACTTGCCCCTACGATCGCGACAAACTCTCCCCGCTGTACAGAAAAACTGGCATCGTTCAGAGCCACAACCTCCGTATCTTTTGTTCCATATTTTTTACATAAATGTTCTACTCTTAAAATTTCCATAATGCTCCTCCTTCTTTCCTTCTTTCATTCTAGGTCACGAAAGTGACTCTAAAGTGACTTTACGGAAGATTTTTATAGAATTTTATGAAAAATGTTGTTCCCACTCCTTTTTTACTCTGTACCTTGATCTCTCCGTCCTGATGTAAAATGATACTTTTCGCAAAAGCAAGTCCTAATCCAAGACTGTCTTCTTTGCTGTTTTTCGTGCGGTAAAATCGTTCAAAAATATGGGGCAGTTCCTCTCTGTCTATGCCTTCTCCATCATCCGCAATCGTAAGCTTTGTATAAAGTACATTGCTTTCCCAACAAAGCTTCACTTGCTTCGCGCCATGCTCAATTGCGTTTTTCACAATATTATTGACCGCTTCCCTTGTCCATTTCCTGTCGCAAAGTAACGTAATCCCCTCTGCCTGCTCTGTCAAAATCTCACTTCCGTTTACTTCACAGAACACTTTAAAGTGCTCCTGAACCTCTTTTGAAAATTCTGTTGCCTTTTCCTCTCTCTTCTCAAGCTCTAAACTTCCCGAATCCAGCTTCGCCATATTAAGTACTGTTTTCACAAGCCATTCAATCTTCATCAGATCCTTTTGCATATTGTCCAAAAACTCTGCCTTCTTCTCCGCCGGAAGATCCATATATAAAATATCATGAATCATATTCAAAGAGGTAATCGGTGTTTTCAGTTGATGGGAAATGTCAGCGATCATCTGTTCCATTTCTTTTTTATTCTGCTCCAGACTCTGATTTTGTTCCCGAAGCATCATCGTAATATCATGCACCTTATTTTTCAAAATACTAAACTGCCCTTCCTCGTTGTCCCGCAGATCCAACGTTTCATTGCCGTCTAATATTTCTTCACAGTACCGCTCCATCTCCCGTATCCTCTGATCTTGTCCTTTTGTATACTTTATACAAAGAATCACCATCCCAAAGCATACTACACTGATTCCCCCTCCAAACGCCAGCATCTTCGGCCAATAAAACAGATGCTTGGCTTCCATTCCGTATTTTTCCAATTCCTCCTCATCGGAAATTATCTCTCCAACCTTTTCATATACATATTCCATTTCCCGTTCTTCCGTATAAAGTCCAAGAAGGAGTGCGAATAAAATCCCGACTGCCACAATGCACGCCGTCCATCCATACAATGTTTTTTTCTTCATCTTATACTCCAATCTGATATCCCATACCGCGTACTGTCTTAATGATCTCCGGTTTGTTCGGGTTCTCCTCAATCTTTTCACGTAACCTCTTAATATACACCGTCAATGTGTTATCGTTGACATAATTTTCCGACTCATCCCATATATTCGCCAAAATCTGTGTTCTTGTAAGAATTCTTCCCTTGTTCTCAAAAAATAAAAGCAATACTTTATATTCCAACGCGGTAAGCTCCAGCCGTTCATTATTTTTATAGACCACTCCCCGCTCCCGATCAAGACGCACATTCCCGATCCGAAGCTCCTTCTTCTCTTCAGATTCAATTCCTGCACGCCGGATCACATTACGGATTCGTGAAAGAAGCTCTCTTGGGCGAAATGGTTTCGTAATGTATTCATCTGCACCGAGGTCCAATCCCTTGACAATATCTTTTTCTTCATCTAACGCAGTCAAGAAAATAACCGGCACTTCTTTTTTGCTTTGCATCCACGAAAACAATGTGAAGCCATCTCCATCCGGCAAAGTCACATCCAATAATACCAAGTGAAATTTACCGGCTTCATATCTTCTTCGTCCCTCTTCTTCCGTTGATGCAATTTCTACCTTGTATCCTTCCGCCTCCAGCAGATACTTGAGCCCTTCCGCAATATGCTTATCATCTTCTATCATCAAAATATGAATCATAATTATACTCCCTTTCTTACAGTCTACACTTATCATATAGACATTTTTGTATAAAATCAACTTACATTTCTCAAATTTTTTAGATAATTTGTTGCTCTTCCCTATTATTTGTTGTATAATAATTTACATATTAGACAACACGAAAATATACATAAAGGAGATAATTGCCATGGTAAATTTATTAACAGGCCCTAAAGGTAGCGGCAAAACACAACAAATGATCGATTTAGCAAATCAAAAAGCAAAAGCTTCAGATGGAAACACAGTATTTATCAAGAACAGCCACAATGATACATATAGTGTTGATTTCTCCATCAGAGCGATTTGCATGGACGACTATCCATCTGTTAAGAACATGAATGAATACACATCATTTATTTTAGGAATGATTAGCTGTAACCACGATATCGAAAATATTTTCATCGATGGAATTTTAAAACAATCTGAGATTTCTTTAGAGAATATGCCTTGCTTCGTAGAAGGCCTCAAAGCAATCAGCAAAAAAGAGAATGTAGATTTCTATGTAAGCATCAGCGCATGCAAAGATGACTTAAAAGACATCGATATGACAGGTTGCCAGATCCTAAATTAGTTTTGTCAGTCTACTATTTAGAGTATCGAGAATTTATGTAAAAAATATGTTCATAATGAAAAAAGTAACCGATCCTCAATCAAGGATTTCGGTTACTTTTTTTAACAATTTATACAACTCATTTACTTTTCAGCCAAATCTTCCGTCTTAAACACATAGTAGCCTTCATAATAATAGCTATGATCAATACCTTTCATATAAATTTCTCGGTCGTTCACGTTATCTGTAAGCGCATTTTTCAAAATAAATTTAATTTCTATATCTTTGATCGGACTGCGTTCCATAGCAAGCAAATAATCCTCTTTATCCACCTTACTCCAATCAACTACATAGCCAATTTCTTTTTTCAGCATCAAATCAAGCCATATTCTCGTACTTCTTCCGTTTCCTTCTCGGAACGGGTGAGCCACATTCATCTCCACATATTTTTCAACAATTTCATCAAACGTTGACTGTGGCATTTTATCAATACTCTGTAAAGCCGCATCCAAATACATCAGCGGAGCAAATCGAAAGCTTCCTTTCGAGATATTGACTTTACGTAACTCGCCTGCAAAATCATAAATCTCATCAAAAAGATATTTATGGATCCTTGCAAGACTTTCATAAGTTCCGGGATCTAATTTTTCAAAAAAACCATTCTCAAACATCTCAATGGCATTTTGTTTACTAATTCTCTCCTCTGCTCTTGCCAGTTCTGTCGAATCCGTAATACCTAACTTATTTTCAAGCATAGTTCTCTTCTCACTTACTATAAATCTTTACTATTTCAGAGAAAGCACTGTATTCACTTTCTCCCCTTCTTTATATTCCACAGTCACTTCCTGACCGACTTCATAGCGGATAATATCGATAAAGTCTACAACAGACACATCAAAGATGCCATCATTTCCTTCGATCATCACATAGTAATGAGAATTGCCGTCTACTACACCTTGTGCGATCTTCGTGATCTTACCTTTGACTTCCTGTACTTCTCTTGTGTCCTCTTCTTCCTTGATCACACCATCTGTAAGAAGTAATTTATTATACTGCTCTTCACACTGTGCAACCGTATCACCAATTGCAACCAGTTGATATTTCTGTACATTGACCATGGCATATTTCTTTACAAGACCTGCATCATCTTTTAATGCGATAAAATATGTCGGCTCTCCAGAGATATTCAAAAGAAGCGGGAATGTGGCATGGTACTTCAAGTTCTGTACCTGTCCTTCTGCGGAAGCCATCGCAGACGTTTCTGTTGCCCCCTCTACCGAATAGTATTTTGTCTCCATTGTACGCTGATTCATCAGTGCAAATCCAACGTTTGACTGATCTCCTGTTACAGAGGTAACACCAGTATATACCCACACATCATCATCAATCGCAAGGTAGTTATATCCTTCTGTTGTCTTGAGGCAATCTTTCTGTCCAAGCACACTATTGATAAAGCCGTGTTTTAAAGCTCCGTAATAATCATATAACTGTACAAGAAGATCTGCAGAATATGCCCGGTCAATCCATGACGGTACGTCTTCAATTGCATAATCTTGTGTCTCGCCGGTAATGGCATTGCAAAGAACTACTCTTCCGATTGTTTCTCCACCAAAGAGGCCAATGTTGAATTTCTTAACCGGAGCAACCCAATATGGTGTTCCTTCTTCGTCGGTTTCAAATCCAAGATCATTGAAAATATACGTCGGATATCTAAAACGAAGATGTCTGTAGATATTGCGGTTAAAATGTTCGCTTGTCGTATATTTCATTCCTTCATCCAGCTTCACCAATTCCGTTGTCTGACTTGCCATATCGATACGAACATATGCCGGAATTCCTTCAGAACGGTTCGTAAACCATTTGATCAAATTAGCATAGCGAAGAGGAGAGACACGAACCGGTTTATCCTGATAATTACTCTGTGTATAGAGTTCATCTACTTCAAACTGAGAAACCATATCCACCATACTTCCCATTTTACGGTTTCCAAGTAATGTTGCAGACTCTTTATCCAAAAGCGGAATCTGATTATAAGAAAGCTCTTCGATATCTTTTGTAAATTCACTTTCCTCTACTTTTAAAAGATTCTGATACTTTTTCGCATTTACAATTGGAGAAGAAAGAATTGTTCCCACTCCATAAATGATTACAACTGCTGCAATTAATGTCAAAAGTGCTTTCATCCCTTTGGATGCTTTCATTTCAGATCTGGAACGAATTCCTTTTTTCCATGCAAACACAACATTCAATACGACCACCAAAATAATCAGAAAAATCCAAAAGTCTTTTGAATGAATGTTAACTGCCGGTAAAGTAACATAATAGAAAATACCTGCTGCAAGAATAAACGTAACAATTGCTGTCAATTTCCATTTAAAATTTTTCATCTAATTCCTCCCATGTTTAGAATTTACGTTTCCAAAGAGATGGAGAAACAAGCATTAAAAATGGGAATATCTCCAATCTTCCGATTAACATATCCAAACTAAATACAATTTTTGAAAGTGCGGAAAACTTATGGAAGTTCTCCACCGGCCCTACGAGTGCAAGTCCTGGTCCTACATTGTTCATTTCCGTTAACACCGCACTGAAGGTTGTTGTAAAATCAAAATTGTCCAACGATACGATGATTACAGATCCTATCAGAATAAACACATACGCAATGAAATAAATATACACACCGTGCATCGTCTCATTGCCTATCTTCTGTCCGTTTACACGAACAATGTTTACTGCCTTTGGATGTAACATTCTATGAATTTCGCGTTTCACACTCTTTAAAAGAATCAAAATACGCGAAACTTTCATACCGCCTCCGGTAGATCCTGCACAAGCCCCCACAACCATAATCATTAAAAGCAAAGCCTTGGAAAACTCCGGCCACAGATTAAAATCAGCAGTGACAAATCCGGTCGTTGTAATGACCGAGGCGACTTGGAAGACTGCATAACGGAATGCTTTTAACGGCGAACCGTAAATATGCGTGATATTCAATACAATGAGCACTGTTGCTGCAGCAATCACACCTAAATATACGCGCGCCTCCTCATTTTTAAATACTGCTTTGAATTTTTTCAAAATCAGAAGGAAATACAGATTAAAGTTAATTCCAAAAAGAATCATAAATACGGTAATGACGCCGTCAATGTAGGCGCTGTCATAAAAAGCAACACTGTTATTTCTGTTATTGAATCCTCCCGTACCGGCGGTACTAAATGAATGAATGATACTGTCATAGAGACTCATTCCTCCGCAAAGCAGGAAGATCGTCTCCAACGCAGTTAATGCGAAATACATCGCATACAAAATCTTTGCCGTAGAGCGTGCCTTTGGCACAAGCTTATCTGCCTCCGGTCCCGGTACTTCCGCACGCATCAAATGCATCGAACTCTTATCATCCAGAGATGTCAATACCATAACAAATACGAGCACTCCCATACCACCGATCCAATGGGTCAGACATCTCCAAAAATTCATACCATAAGATAATCCTGACACATTTTCCAAAATGGTGGAACCGGTTGTTGTGAAGCCCGACACAGTCTCAAATAATGCATCGACATAATTTGGAATACTTCCTGATAAGAAAAACGGTAACGCTCCAAATATAGACCACAACAGCCACGCTGCTGCAACAATCACCAAGCCATCTTTCATATAAATGTTTGTATTTTTCGGTTTTTTTCTTCCAAAGAAAAGATAGATTACCATCAAAATCGCACTTGTGATTGGAAAATAGATAAAGGAATCTTCCCGATATATCATGGCAACGATCATCGGAATAAATAGTACAAGTCCCTCAACTCCCAGCATTTTTCCTAAAATATATACTGTCATTCTATAATTCATCTTATACCACCTACTCTACAAAAAGATATCCTGAATATCCTGAATCTTTCTATCCTTCGTCACAACAATCACACTATCACCTGGCTGTATGCTGTCATTTCCATGAGGAATGATGATTTTTCTCTTCCTTACAATTGCTGCAATCAGATTATTTTGCTTTGTCTTTAGATCTTTCAATGGAATCCCTGTATATCTTGCATCTTTTTTCACCAAAAATTCTAACGCTTCAACCTTTCCGTCTACTAAAAGATACATCGTTTCCACATTTGCATTGGCAAAAGAATTCTGTCTTGCACGCACATATCCCAAAATTGCATCTGCCGTTGCACTTTTTGTAGAAACAATACTTGTAATCCCAAGTTTTTCTACCATTTGTGCCCTGGAGTCTTCATTGACTTTGGCAACGATTTTCCCAACACCTTTTGTCTTCGCATATAACGCAGTAATGATATTTTCTTCATCCATACCGGTCAAGGATACAAACGCATCTGCTTCTTCCAATCCCTCTTCATCCAAAAGCTCATGGTCTGTTCCATCACCATTGATTACAGTTACATCATCCGGAAGCTGTTCCAACAATTTCTCGCAGCGTTCCAAATTCATCTCAATGATTTTCACCTGCATTCCTAGAGCTGAAAGCTGTTTTGCCAAATAATACCCAACATGACCGCCTCCACAGATGATTACCTTTTTCACTTTATTTTTTCGGTTACCGATTTTTTTGAAAAAAGACTCGATTTCATTATGTGAAGCTGCTATATGTAATTTATCTCCCAATTGTAATACAAACTCTCCATCCGGAATGAATACTTCTTCTCCTCTTTGTACGGCACAGACAAGCATTTTGATCTTATACGCCTTATAAACTGCTGCTAAAGATTTCCCAATCACCGGATTGTTCTCTTCCAAAGGAAATTCTACAAGTTCAACCCTTCCTTTTACAAAAGTCTCCATCTTGCTGACCTCTGGGAAAATCAATACACGTGAAATTTCACCTGCTACCGTAAGCTCTGGATTTACCGCCATACTCAAATGCAAGTCCTCTTTCAGCACGTCAATCTGCTGATAATAAATCGGATTACGCACTCTTGCAATCGTATGCTTTGCTCCAAGTCTTCGTGCAATCAAACAGCTTAACATGTTCAACTCATCTGTAGACGCACATGCGATTAGCAAATCCGCGTTCGGAACGTCTGCTTCCTTTTGTACTTCTACACTTACTCCGTCCCCGGTAATACAAAAAATATCCAATTTATTCATGGATTCTTTTATTTTTTTGGCATTGCTGTCGATCATGACGATATCATAATCTTCCTCAGATAACTGTTTTGCTAATTTATAGCCAACTTTTCCGTCACCTATAATTACAATTTTCATTTTCTTTTCCCTCTTATTATTCTAACAAATTTGCATAAACCCCCATGTTATTTATAATCCATATAATGCTCATTGTATCACTCTATATTAAAAAGTCAACAGTATTTCTTTCCTTTCACACAAACAAAAAACGGACCATCAAATGTCCGTTTTTTGTTCTCTATTTTCATTTCTTCTATTCTTCTGCTGCTCTTGCTGCAATTTCTTTTTCCTGTACATCAGATGGCGCCTGCTCATAACGAACAAATTCATAAGAATATGTTCCCCGTCCACCTGTCATGGAACGAAGTGTTGTACAATAACCAAATACACCTGTCATTGGGATATCTGCTTCAATCTCTTGTTTGCCGCCTGCCATTGGATTCATACCGAGCACACGTCCACGTCTCTTATTCAGATCGCCCATAACATCTCCTGTATATTCATCAGGAACAACAACTTTGATATTCGCAATCGGTTCAAGAAGTACAGGTGTTGCTTCCATGAAACCTTTCTTAAATGCCTGAATTGTCGCTGTCTTAAATGCCATCTCAGAAGAGTCTACCGGATGATAAGAGCCATCATATAATGTAGCTTTTACACCTACTACCGGATATCCTGCCAAAGGACCTTTTACAACCGATTCCTGAAGACCTTTTTCAACTGCCGGGAAGTAGTTCTTAGGAACAGCTCCACCTACAACACATTCTTCGAATACATAAGGTTTTTCAAGATCACCGGATGGTTCGAATTTCATCTTAACGTGTCCGTACTGACCGTGTCCACCGGATTGTTTCTTATATTTTGTATCCACATCTGAATTCTTGCGGATTGTTTCCCGGAATGCAACCTTTGGAGTCTCAAGTGTTACATCTACTTTATATCGTGCTGCAAGCTTGCTCACTACAACTTCCAAATGCTGATCGCCCATACCATAGAGTAAGGATTGACGATTCTCACTGTCATTGACTGCCTTTAATGTCACATCTTCTGCCATCATTTTTGCAAGCGCCTGAGAAACTTTATCCTCATCGCCTTTTGTCTTCACTACATATTTCATATATGTATAAGGTACGGAGTAGTCTGTCTTACCATACATAACAGGTGTATTCTTTGTAGAAAGTGTATCTCCTGTCTTTGTTGTGTTAAGTTTTGCCATTGCTCCGATATCACCTGCATGAAGTTCTTCTACTTCTACCGGTTTGTTACCGTTCATAACATAAAGTTTTCCTGGTTTTTCTTCCGATTCTGTTACTGCGTTATATAAAACATCGTCACCTTTTAATACACCGGAACATACTTTTACGAAAGAGTATTTTCCGATAAATGGGTCTACCATTGTCTTAAATACATATGCTGATTTTGCCTTTGCAAAATTGTAATTTGCTTCAAAGATCTCATTTGTCTTTCTGTTAAATCCTGCACATTCTCTCTTGTCCGGGCTTGGGAAGAAACGAACGATATCGGATAATAAGTTTGCAACACCTTGTGCCTGAATGTTAGAGCCCATTGCAACCGGAACGATGCTTCCATCCATAACTTCTACACGCATTGCTGAACGAATCTCTTCTACTGAGAACTCTTCTCCTGCAAAATATCTCTCCATGAAATCTTCACTTGTCTCAGCAACCGCTTCCATAAGATGCTCTCTTAAAATCTGTAAGTTCGGGAGACAGTAATCCGGAATCTCACATTCTTCACGCTGTCCGACACCTGTATATCTTCTTCCTGCATTTTTAATGACATTGACATAACCAACTAACTTCTCATTCTCACGAATCGGTTGGAAATGTGGTGCAATTACTTTTCCGTATCTGTCTGTTAATTGCTGTACTACACCACGGAAGCTTGCATCATCTACATCCATCTCTGTAACGTAGATCATACGTGGAAGATTGTATTTATCACATAATTCCCATGCTTTTTCCGTTCCTACTTCCACACCTGCTTTACCTGAAACAACAATAACCGCTGCGTCTGCTGCGCTAACTGCTTCTTCCACTTCACCAACAAAATCAAAATAGCCCGGTGTATCAAGCACATTGATCTTTGCCTTCTCCCACTCGATTGGAGTAAGAGTTGTGCTAATGGAAAATTCACGTTTCTGTTCTTCTTTATCAAAATCACTGATTGTGTTATGATCGCTGATCTTTCCCATACGGCTGATAGCGCCCGATACATATGCCATCGCTTCTACAAGACTTGTCTTTCCGCTTCCTCCGTGTCCTAAAAGAACCACATTTCTAATTTCGTCTGTTCTGTAAACTTTCATGAATTGCTGCCTCCTTATGCTTCAAGTTTTAATGTATATATTCTACTAAAATTTTCGCAATATTACAACTCTTTTATGAAAATTACACAGTTTTTTATAATTTCTCCAAAAATCATCCATATACAGTCTGAATGTCTTTTTGCTTTTTCGCTTTAAAGCAATGTAGCATTGACATCTTTTTCTATTTGTTTTAAAATAGATAAGATAAATATTTGACAATAAAAATAACAGAAAGGTTTTACATTATGAATCATCCTTTAAAAATTGGCTTTATCGGTCTTGGTCTGATTGGCGGTTCTATTGCCAAAGCAATCCGTCAATACTATCCGAATGCCAAGATCGTTGCTTTCGATAAAAACAAAGAGACCCTTGCCCTAGCTGCAAGTGAATTCTTAACCGATACGATCACCACATCGATCGATGAAGACTTTTTGAACTGTGATTATATCTTTCTCTGCGCACCGGTAGCTTTTAATACTGCGTATTTAAAACAATTGGAACCGTATCTGCATCCGGATCTTATTCTTACCGATGTAGGCAGTGTCAAGACTTCCATTCACGAAGAAGTTCAGGCTCTTCATTTAGAGCCTTATTTTATCGGAGGCCATCCAATGGCAGGTTCTGAAAAAAGCGGTTTTACCAATGCCAAAGCAATCTTGATTGAAAATGCTTACTATATTCTTACACCTTCCCGAGAAGTATCTCAAGAAAAATTGGAAAAATATACTGCATTTATCGAATCTTTAAAAGCGCTTCCTATCGTGTTGGATTACAAAGAGCATGATCGAGTTACCGGCACGATCAGCCATTTGCCGCATATCATTGCGGCAACGTTAGTAAACTTTGTAAAAGATACCGACTCAAAAAATGAGATCATGAAACAGCTTGCTGCTGGAGGTTTTAAGGATATTACGAGAATTGCTTCTTCCTCTCCAACAATGTGGCAGCATATTTGTCTAAAAAACAAAACGTATCTTTCAGAAATCCTTGGCCAGTACATTCACTCCTTGGAACAGGCAAAACGTTATATTGATATGGAATCCGAAGAGTCAATCTATCATTTGTTTGAAACTTCTAAAAATTACCGAAATTCCATTCCGGATGCTTCACGCGGTCCGATCAAAAAAACCTTTGCCGTATACTGTGATATCGTTGATGAGACCGGAGGAATCGCAACCATCGCTACAATTCTCGCATCCAATAATATCAGTTTGAAAAACATTGGAATTGTACACAACCGAGAATTTGAAGAAGGAGTTCTTTGTATCGAATTCTATGATGAAACCTCTTCCTTGACCGCAGCAAATCTTTTGAAAAAATACAGATATATCGTTTATGAACGCTAACCATTTTTATAGAAAGGAGTCAGATTTATGAAACTAAAAAAAGTAAACGGACTGAAAGGGACTGTCACAGTACCCGGAGACAAATCCATTTCCCATAGAGCAGTCATGTTCGGTTCCATTTCTAACGGACTTACCGAAATCACCAATTTCCTGCAAGGCGCAGATTGCCTTGCGACCATCGATTGTTTCCGCAATATGGGAATTGAAATTGACAATACTTCCGACCGGATTCTTGTTCATGGGAAAGGACTTCACGGTCTCTCCAAACCTTCCGGTACTCTGGACGTACGTAACAGTGGAACAACAACCCGATTAATCTGTGGAATCTTATCCGGACAGCCTTTTGAATCCACCTTATCCGGAGACGCTTCTTTAAATGCGAGACCGATGGGCCGTATCATAACACCGCTTTCCAGTATGGGAGCAAACATTCAAAGCGTCTACAAAAATAACCGGGCTCCGCTTTATATCCGCCCGGCGGCTCTTCATGGAATTCATTACCATTCCAACGTATCATCTGCCCAGGTAAAATCAGCAATTCTTCTTGCAGGACTGTATGCTGAAGGCCCTACAAAAGTGACGGAACCCGTGCTGTCCCGCAATCATACAGAATTGATGCTCAAAGGGTTCGGCGCCGATATTCACTCCGTTATTGAAGAAGACGGTATGAGCGCTACAGCTGCTATTTTGCCGTCCCAGACCTTGGAAGGACAAAAAATCATTGTGCCGGGAGATATTTCTTCTGCAGCATATTTTATTGCAGCCGGACTTCTTGTCCCAAATTCTGAGATTCTCATCCAAAATGTAGGAATCAACCCTACCCGAGCCGGTATCCTAAAAGTTTGTCAGGACATGGGCGGCCACATCACATTTTTGAATAAAAAAACCGCCGGCGGTGAACCAACGGCAGATCTTCTCGTCCGCACAAGCACGCTTCACGGCACAACCATTGAAGGATCCTTGATTCCAACTCTCATCGATGAGATTCCAATGATCGCCGTACTTGCCGCTTATGCCGAAGGAACGACGATAATTAAAAATGCAGAAGAATTGAAAGTAAAAGAGACCGATCGAATCGAAACTGTTACCGTGAATCTGAAAGCTATGGGAGCAGATATCACTCCTACAGATGACGGAATGATCATCCACGGAACCGGAACTCTTCATAGTACAAAAATACACAGTTTCTTAGATCATCGAATTGCGATGGCATTTTCCATCGCCGGACTTGCCGCAGAAGGAGAAACCGAGATTTTGGAAAATCACTGTGTTGATATTTCCTATCCAACTTTCTACGAAACATTACAAACTTTATGTTAAAAACAAAGAACAGCGGGATTTTCCTTTTCCCGCTGTTCTTCCTTATTTGTACATTTACAAATCCTGTTTCTTCCTGGCTCTTTTATTTCCCTTGTTTCTTCAACAATCGCTCTAATAAACTTTCATAAATCGGTTCTGATCGTAAGAGACTTGCCGTCACATACGCTACGAGAGAAACAACTGTTAAAGATAACATCTGGCTTAATGAGCCCGTCATTTCAAAAATCAAAATAATTCCCGTAAGCGGCGCTCTCACAATCGCTGTAAAATATCCTGCCATCGCAAGTAACACAAAGTTATTGATGTACTCCGGATTCAATCCAAAATAATCGACACCAATCATTCCGAATATTCCTCCGATAAACGCCCCCAAAACAAGAAGCGGAAAGAATATTCCTCCCGGAGCCCCTGAGCCAAAGCTTATCGAAGAAAACAAAAATTTACATAGAAAAAGTATAATGGCGCTTCCCAGCATTAATTTACGAGTAGTCATCATATCGATCAAATTATGTCCACTTCCAAGAATCTCCGGCATGACAAAAAGCAGCACTCCGGAAAGTAAGAATGGCACCATTACTTTCTTGATTTCATTATTCAAAAAAGGGATTTTTTGATAGATTTCTTGTGCTTTCAATGTCACCCTATTATAAGCTGCTCCTCCAACTCCTAGAATTACCCCAAGAATCAAAATCAGCCCATAATAATTCTGTGGAAGCGCGTGACGGATTTCAAACTGAAAAACCGGCTCTATTCCAATAAAGCTGGATGCCAAGTAATCTGCAGTTATCGACGCAGTCATTACCGACACTAATACCGATACAGAAAAATTCTTATGTACTTCCTCCAAAGAAAACATTACTCCTGCTAACGGAGCATGAAAGGCAGCGGCTAATCCTGCGCTTGCGCCACATGTTAACAGAAACTTCTCCTCTGATTTTTCCCGCTTTAATATCTTAGAGATTCCCTTTCCTGTCATTGCTCCAAGCTGAATCGACGGTCCCTCTCTTCCAAGAGATAATCCGGCAAACACAGACAAAAATCCCCCTAAGAATTTGGCCGGCAATACTCTCCACCATCTTTGATTCAATTTTTCAGTCATCTCTCCTTCCAGTTGTGGAATCCCACTTCCTGAAATCATCGGTTCCCATTTTACAAGAAGACCTACCACAGTTGCCATTAAAATCAAAAGCAAAAACCATCCTACAGCTCGAATCGGCGAATGGCCTACATATTCTCGCACTTGATTCAACCATTGTCCTGCATACTGAAGTGCAATTCGATACAAAAGTACAACGAGCCCTCCAACAGCACCTACCAACAGACCTTCTCCGATCAAAATAATATCAAATCTCTCTTCATATTTTGTCGTACGTACTATATCCTTTTTCACATTTCCCCCTACTTTCTCCTATCAATTCTTTATTAAGTATAGCATATCTTTTTTCTCCTTCCCATATAATTATAGTAAAGAAATGAAGGAGTCGTATATTGAGCTTAAAAAGATGGAAAAGGCGGATTGCCGTCTTAGTAATCTTCATTCTTGCTTTTTTTACAGGAGGACTACTCGCTAAATTAGAACGAATCCAGAAACAATCAGAGACCGTTCCCACTTCTGCCACCACCAACTGGGGGCTTAGTTTTCAAGAAGAAGGGAAACCTCCTGTTACCGATGTATCTGCTGAAAAACTTGCCAAGTATGATACATATTTTGCAAAGCAGACAAACGATAAAGTCCTCTATCTTACATTTGATGCAGGATATGAAAACGGCAATACGCCTGCTATTTTGGACGCTTTGAAAAAACACAAAGCTCCAGCCACATTTTTTGTCGTTGGAAATTATTTGAATACAAGTCCCGAATTGGTAAAAAGAATGACAGATGAGGGACATATTGTAGGCAATCATACCTATCATCATCCCGACATGTCCACGATTTCTACAAAGGACGCCTTTGAAAAAGAACTGATAGACGTAGAAAAGCAATATCAAAAAATCACCGGAAAAGAAATGACGAAGTTTTATCGCCCTCCGCAAGGAAAGTTTAATGAAACAAACCTGCAGATGGCAAAAGATCTTGGATATCATACATTTTTTTGGAGTCTTGCTTATGTAGATTGGGATCAAAACAATCAGCCTTCCAAAGAAGAGGCCTTTGAAAAGCTTCTAAGCCGCGTTCATCCCGGAGCTATCGTGCTACTACACAGCACGTCCGAGACAAACGCAAAAATCTTAGATGAACTTCTGACCAAATGGGAAAATATGGGTTATCGTTTTGAACCTTTGACACAATTCTTACAAGGTGAGTAACCTTCCTCTTGAAGCTTTTGCTCCGTTGTCTTCCGGTCCTCTCGATTCTTGGTTTTCATAGACCGTACAGAATCACAGGCCGGAAGATGATACTTCTTTGTATTCTTATTCAGTACAAAATCCTGTTCTTTTTTCCCTTGAACTTCCTTGTTTCCTGTAGGTTCACCTGCTACCCAGCCTTCTGAGGAAGACATATTCCAACGAATCTTCTCTCCATCCGATGTGGCAACGATTGTCCCTTGCTCATCTGTTCGAAATATCTCCACATGCTCCGAACGAAGTTCGTTTAAAACTTCCGCATGAGGATGTCCATAAGAATTTCCTTCCCCACAGCTTATCACTGCATATTTCGGAGAAACTTTCTGCAAAAATTCTTCACTTGTAGCCGTACGGCTTCCATGATGACTCACTTTATAGACATCTGCATTTAAAGAAATATCATTTTCCAACATTTCTTCTTCTGACTCTTCTTCTGCATCCCCTATAAAAAGAAATCTGTTTTCACCATGTTCCAGTAAAATCCCTATAGAATAATCGTTTGCGCTGCTGTAGTCTGTTCCATTCGGTGCAACAACGGTAAACTTAGCTTCTCCGAGCGAGTATGTCTCTCCCACTTCCGGAGAAATAATCTCCTCTTTCTTCTCTTGCGCAGAATCTACAACCTCTTGATATGTTTTTGTGTCTTTTTCTACCTCCGGCATAAAAATCTGTTCACTGTCAAACGCTCGAATTGCAACATCCATCCCTCCAATGTGATCTGAATCTGGATGCGTGCCGATCATATAGTCCAGTTTCTCTACCCCTTGACTTTCCAAATATTCTTTTACTTCCTCTCCCTTTTCATTCTCGCCCGCGTCAATTAGCATCACATGGTCTCCTGATCTGATCAACGTACTGTCTCCCTGCCCAACATCAAGAAAATGTACTTCCAGTGAACTCTCTACCTCTTGTTTCTTTTCATGGTTATCCGCATTATCTGCTTCCCGACTTCCTGCACAGCCTTGAATTCCAAGAAATGCACAGAGCAAACAAAGCAAAAACTTTTCTCCATTTTTTCTTCTTTTCATACTCTTATTACCTCCCCGATTCTTTCACGAACTTGTTTTATCATATCATAATTCATAGATTTTTTCTATAAACATGGTACATTTATCAGTTTTATTATTTCTCCTTATAATGTGCATTTAAAAATAATCATGAGACATTCCTTTGCTTTCCCTATCGAATCATGATAAACTTATTCTGTTAAAGACTTGATAATAATATGGTTATTGTGAAAAAGGAGGACTATACATGGGCGGATTTTTTGGAGTTGCTTCAAAATCAAAATGTACGCTTGATTTATTTTACGGCATTGATTTTCACTCACATTTAGGAACAAGACGAGGCGGTATGGCTGTCTATGGAAAGGACGGATTCTCAAGAGCGATCCACAATATCGAAAACTCACCTTTCCGTACTAAATTTGAGCGTGATGCTGCTGAAATGGAAGGGAATCTCGGAATCGGATGTATCTCGGACTTCGAACCACAACCTCTTCTGATACAATCACACATTGGAAGTTTTGCGATTTCAACAGTTGGTAAGATTAACAATATGGACGAGCTTTTGGAAAAAGTATATACTCACGGTCGCACACACTTCCAGGAAATGAGTGGCGGAATGATCAACGCTACGGAATTGATTGCTTCTTTGATCTGTCAAAAAGATTCTTTGGTAGAGGGAATTCGCTTTGTCCAAGAAATCGTAGACGGCTCAATGGCAATATTGATCATGACAAAAGATGGACTTTATGCAGCAAGAGACCGTAGAGGTCGTACTCCTCTTTTTATCGGAAGAAAAGAAGACGCTTTTTGTGCCGCATCGGAAGACTTTGCTTATATCAATCTTGGATATAGCGCATACAAAGAATTAGGGCCTGCTGAAATTGTTTACATCACACCGGAATATGTAGAAACAGTTTCCGAGCCTAAAGAAGATATGAAAATCTGTTCTTTCCTTTGGGTATATTATGGATATCCAACATCTTCCTATGAAGGAGTCAACGTAGAAGAAATGCGTTACAAATGCGGAAGTATGCTTGCAAAGCACGATAATTTGGATCATATCAAACCAGATATCGTTGCAGGTGTTCCTGATTCCGGAATTGCACATGCAATCGGATATGCCAACGAATCCGGCATCCCATTTGCACGTCCATTTATCAAATACACTCCAACATGGGCACGTTCCTTCATGCCTCAGAACCAGGAACAGAGAAATCTTGTTGCACGTATGAAATTGATTCCTGTACAGTCTCAGATCAAAGATAAGAGTCTTCTTTTGATTGACGACTCTATCGTACGTGGAACACAACTTCGAGAGACAACAGAATTCCTATACAACAGTGGCGCAAAAGAAGTTCACGTAAGACCTGCATGTCCACCTATTTTATATGGATGTAAGTTCTTAAACTTCTCACGTTCTCGTAATGAAATGGATCTTTTTACAAGACGTGTTATTAAACAATTAGAAGGTGGAAAAGCAAACGATCCAGAAATCTTAAAAGAGTACGCCGATCCTAATTCTGAGAAATATAACAATATGATTGAAGAAATCCGTAAACAGCAAAACTTCACATCTCTTCGTTTCCATCGCCTGGATGATCTTGTAGCATCCATCGGATTGGAACCATGTAAGTTATGTACATACTGTTTTGACGGAACACAATAATTAGAAGAGGTATTCTAAATCTTATTTGATTTGGAATACCTCTTCTTTATTTGTACCATCTAACGTCATCTCTAAACATATACAAAAAAACAGTATCATTTCTGATACTGTTGACCTTATCTTATCTTTTTTCGGTGTACCTTCAAAACCACATACAAGAAATCTTCATCCTTTACCCTTAAACCGTCTT
>Scrappy_p2__coassemble_917_pt1 | contig 21322 bp, 19 predicted proteins | sample Scrappy_p2__metabat2_high_PE_016 | metagenome-assembled genome bin Scrappy_p2 | reverse complement strand
AAGAATTTTCAGGTTTGTCTTGTTGTCTATTGTTTAATTATCAAGGTTCTTTTTTTGTTTTGTGCTCTCTTGCGAGCGCTTATTTAGATTAACATATTGTTTTCTGTTTGTCAACAACTTTTTTCAAGTTTTTTCAACTTTTTTCAAATCGTTTTCGACATCATTTCGCGCTTTCAAAAAAGCTAACGGAGAAAGAGGGATTTGAACCCTCGCGCCGCTATTAACGACCTACTCCCTTTCCAGGGGAGCCCCTTCAGCCTCTTGGGTATTTCTCCACGAGCCATTCCCGTAAAAAAACTATCAAACTCATTTGATAGTTTATAGAACGCAGAGGGTGGGATTCGAACCCACGCGCCCTTTCGGACAAACGGTTTTCAAGACCGCCTCGTTATGACCACTTCGATACCTCTGCATGTATTCTGTTGTTTCGCTGTTCATCAGCGACATGTTGTATTCTAGCACACAGTATATATAATGTCAACAGGTTTTTTGAAATTTTTTTAACTTTTTTATTTTTGTCAAAAAAACGTTGGCATTCGGTTATAAATCGAATGCTGCTATCCTCCATTCTTCCATCAGTTTTTCCAGCGAATATGCGGCATTCGCCGGACTTGTAGATGGTAATTTCACATCTTCCATCTGTGTCTGTGCATAGCAATATTTTCTATACAGTTTGCTGGCAGTTCCACCATTCGTATAGATATGTTCGATATTTGCTGTGGAAAGAATTTTATTCAAATCATTCGGAATCACATTCCTGATACTGCTATCACTAGAGCCTTCGATCTCACATGAAGCAATCACATCCCATACAGCGATATGATTCTGAAGTAAGAACTCTTTTTTCTCTTCTATTGTTTCTGGCACAGCAGAGCCTAGAATCCCTGCCAATACTTTCCAAAAACGATTTTGCGGGTGGTGATAGAAGAATTTCCCTTCTCGTGATTTCACAGAAGGGAAACTTCCAAGTATTAATATTTTACTATTCTCGTTATATACCGGTTCTATTTCATGCATTTCCTGTCGCATCTTTTTTTCTCCTCTTCAAAAATACTTCTGCCACCTCTAAATCTTCCGGTGTTGTAATTTTGATATTTTCATAGGAGCCTTCTATTAGCTTTGACTTCATACCAAACGCTGTTTCAACTACCATCGTATCATCCGTGATGTTATTTTGACCGGAACGAATCACTTTTTCATAAGCGTCTTGAATCAATTCTGATAAAAATACTTGCGGAGTCTGTACCTGCCACACATAGTTTCGATCCGGCGTTTCTTTTGTATAGTTTTTCTCATCTGCAATCTTGATCGTATCTTTCACAGGCATTCCTACAACACAAGCAGGATATTCACAAACTGCGGAGTACACCCGCTGCAGCATTTCTTCCGTCACAAAAGGGCGTGCTCCATCATGGATGAACACATACTCATCCTTTCCTACTCTTTTCAACCCATTTTGTACTGAATGATAACGTTCAGAACCGCCTTCCACAATACCTGTCACTTTACTTAATTGGTATTTTTCTACAATTTCTTTTTGACAATAGTCCTCTTGTCCTTGTCCTACAACCAAAATAATCCGATCGATCAAAGGTGACTGCTGAAAAGTTTCCAACGCATAATATATGATCGGTTTCCCCTCAAGCTCAATATACTGCTTCTGTATTTTCGTCCCCATACGTTTTCCCTGCCCAGCAGACAATACAATAGCTGTGCAAGATTTTCCATCTTTTTTCGCACTCATATTATCGTTCTCCAAGTTTTAAGTTCGGAACTGCATTCAAGTCCCATCCGTGTCTTGTTCCCTTCAAATACTCGTAATAAGCCGCCACTCCGATCATCGCAGCATTATCTGTACAGAAAATCGGAGACGGATGATAAAATTGAATTCCTTTTTTCTCGCATGCTTCCTTCATTGCATTTCGTAACGTACCGTTAGATGCCACTCCTCCTGCGATCGCAAATTTATCCATTCCAAATTCGTCGATTGCTTTCATGGCATTTTCTGTTAATACATCGGTAACTGCTTTCTGAAAAGACGCTGCAATATCCGCACGACTATATTCTTCGTGCTTCATTTCACACCCGTTGATATAATTCAAAACAGCTGATTTCACACCACTAAAGCTGAAATCGTATTCCGAATCTGCAATATGTGCCCTTGGAAATGGGATAGCATCCGGATTTCCTTCTTTTGACAACTTTTCCACTTTTGGTCCGCCAGGATATCCAAGACCGATAGCACGCGCCACTTTATCAAACGCTTCTCCTGCCGCGTCATCTCTTGTTCTTCCGAGAATCTCATATTCCCCATAATCTTTTACGCGAACAAGATGTGTATGTCCACCGGATACAACAAGGCATGCAAACGGTGGTTCTAATTCTTTATTCTCAATATAATTTGCGGAAATATGTCCTTCAATATGATGCACTCCTACAAGCGGAAGTTTCTTCGCATATGCAATCGCCTTCGCTGCTGCTACGCCAACAAGCAACGCTCCTACAAGTCCCGGACCATATGTTACACCTATCGCATCAATATCATCCAATGTCACATTCGCCTCTTTTAACGCCTCTTCGATGACTTGATTAATTTTTTCAATATGCTTTCTGGAAGCAATCTCCGGAACCACTCCTCCATACAGTTTATGAATTTCAATCTGAGAGGAAATCACATTCGACAGCACTTCTCTTCCGTTTTTCACAACTGCTGCCGCTGTTTCATCACAAGAACTTTCTATTGCCAATATTAAAATCTCTTTTGTTTCACTCATTTTTGTCACCTCTAACTTTCCGGAAAATCCAGTTCTGCTGACATACAATCTTTGCCGGCTTTTGCATTTGCAAAAATGTTGCGCACATCATCCATATACTCTTCCGGTTTGGTAAGCGACGGACTATAATGTGTCAACCACAGTTCTTTTACCCCGCCTTCTTTTGCAAGGGTCGCCGCTTCTGTAAACGTCATATGCTTATATTCTACTGCTTTGGCTGCTTTTTCTTTTTCACCATACATTCCTTCACAGATAAACAGGTCTGAGCCCTTTGCATTGTTGCGAATGGAATCTGTTGGTCTTGTATCTGTTGTATACGTCAATTTGATTCCTTTTCTAGGCGCCCCAAGAACCATATCCGGCGTATATGCAGTCCCATTTAGTTCCACTGACTCTCCTTTTTGCAGCACTTTCCAATACTGTTTCGGAATACCGCTTGCTTCTGCACGGGCAACATCAAACTTGCCGGCGCGGTCAATCTCAATCGTATACCCATAACAAAGTACATTGTGGTTCACACGAAATGCTTTTAGACGGTACCCATCCATCTCAAATATCTGTTCCGCCCCTTCAATCTCTATATATTCTATTTCGAAAGGAAGCTCCGGCGCAATTACCCGAAGTGAATTCACTACGCGAGCCAATCCTTTTGGTCCAATCAAAGTAAGCGGATCTCTCCGATCCGCATTCCCCATCGTGAGTAACAATCCCGGAAGACCACTGATATGATCCCCATGATAATGGGTAAAGCATATCACATCGATCGGCTTAAAGCTCCACCCCTTTTCCTTAATCGCAATCTGCGTTCCTTCTCCACAGTCAATCAAAAGACTGCTGCCATTGAATCTTGTCATCAATGAAGTAAGCCAACGGTACGGCAATGGCATCATCCCTCCGCAGCCAAGCAAACAAACATCTAACATTCTCTTCTCCTTATCTAACCTCTATCGGGATCAAAAAGGTTTTGACAAATGCATCATAACACTCTTCACACAAATCAAAAGTATGCACTTCATTATCCTTATCCGACGGGTATCCCCATCGTTTTTCTGCCTGAAACACATCTTCGGAAAAGTGTCCATTCTCTGCCATAATCTCTTTCCCGCATTTATTGCAAATAATCTTACTGATTTCCTGAACTTCTTTTGTCTGATACTGTTTCATACCATTCCTCCTATGCATCTGCAGTCCAATCTGCACCCTATGCATATTATAGCGCGATGCATTCCGAAATCCTAGTGGTAATAATACCCTATCCAAGGCTCTTGCTCATCAGTACGCCATCTTCTTTCGGATTGTCATAAAAATTTTTTCGAATACCATCTACAAGAAATCCATGTTTTTCATAAAACTTACGCGCCGGAAGATTTCCTTCCCGCACGTCCAAGAGCAATCGCTCCACACCCTTTTCCTTACAAATCTTTTCACCAAACTGCAAAATGAGAGAACCAACTCCGCCGTGCCTTACCCGCTCTGTTACTCCGATTCTAGCAATTTCCGCCTCGTCAAGCACAACATAGAGGATACAATATCCTTGTATCTTCGAGTCTTCCTCGGCTACAACAATTACAGAATGAGATTGGACAAACGTCTCTTCTATCCCCGTTTGTGTCCATGCATCTGTAAAAATCTCTTGTTCCAATTCTGCAATTCGCACGCTATCATTAAGCTTCATCTCTCGCAAACTAAGCATCTAATCTTCGCCTCATTACTTTCCGGCTTCTGCCCGTTCTCTTTCCGCACGTTCTCGCTCAGCCTGAGACACTCGGAGATAGTCCGGCTGATGCTCTGCGGCTGTTTCAATACGCCCTTCTCGGTAATACTGGAAACCACGCACTCCTACTGAAGCCGCTCTTTGCCGGTTCATATTGGCAGGTGCAAATGTGAATGGAACAGTTAGTTTTTCCTCTAACTGCTCTCTATATACCGGAACTCCGTCTCCTAAAAACGTTACAGCCTCTCCCAAAGCATTGAGCTGTTCTGCCAATACTGCCACATCGATCGCCGTCTGCTCTTTCACAACCTGGAATTCACCTTCACTCAAACGATACACTCCGGTATAGACTTGGTTCCTTCTTGCATCCATGATCGGACAGATCAAGGAACTGTAACCATACAAATTACATGCAAGCCCTTCCAATGTCGGGACATGAATGAGAGGCTTTCCAAGCGCAAGCCCCAACCCCTTTGCAGTTGCAGAGCCAATTCGAAGTCCTGTAAAAGAACCCGGTCCGCCTGCAATTGCAATGGCATCTATTGTATTCAAATCCATCTCTGTCATCTTCACAATCTCATCCAACATCGGAAGCAATGTCTGAGAATGTGTTTTTTTATAATTTACTGTATACTCTGCGATCGTCTGTTCCTCTTCCATAATCGCAACACTCGCCACAAGGCCGGAACTATCCAAAGCTAATATCCTCATATCACTACTCCCTTTCTGTAATCGTAATCTTTCGATAATCGAATCCTTTTTCCAAATTCTTTTCTATTACAATCTCTTTTCGTTTCTTCGGAAGAATCTCCTCAATCAAATTTGCCCATTCAATCAAGCAAACTCCTTGTCCATAGATATAATCATCGTACCCGATCTCATCCATTTCTTCCACATCGCCGATTCGATACACGTCAAAATGGTAGAACGGCAGACGCCCCTCTTCATACACTTGTACAATCGTAAAGGTCGGACTGCTGATCGGTTCGTCAATCTCGAGTCCCTTTGCAAGACCTTGGGTAAATACCGTTTTTCCTACTCCAAGATCTCCAATCAATGTATACACCTCGCCCGGAACACACTCTTGACCAATCCGTACTCCAAGCTCAAAAGTTTCTTTTGCACTGTTTGTTTCTATCACCATCATACTATCCTTCTTCTATCTCACACTCACATGTCTGATTTTTACTTTTTTTGCCGGAACATTTTTGGAAATCAATTCCACAACTGCTGGATAATCATCACCCATGGCTTCTTTCGGCAAAATGATCGCTCTTACCCTGGTAATGTAGATTACCAAAGATTTGCTTGTAGATACCACTCTCATAATGTGATCCCATGTATTCTCCGCACTCTCACCGTCTTGTGTTACTGTAATCCCCTTTTCCGTTACTTCATACTGTAATGGTTTCTGAAACATCTCTGTATTCTTCACTTGATTTTTCGCAGAAGATTTCAATGTAAACGGTGTAGAAAATAAAAGCATCGCTCCAAGCGCCGCAAAAAGAATCGCCGACTGGGAATCTCCGCTTAAGCCTTTGTTCACCGCAAATATAAAACATCCGACTCCCACAAGCGTGGCAAAAAGTCCGGACGCACTTGTATAGCTGTGATATAAAAGAAAATCATACATAATTTTGTCTGTCATGTTCACTTCAAATTTAATCGACATAAAATATCCTCCTTTGTAAGCTCCATAAAAATGGATGTGCTATAAAATTATAGCACACCCAAACTTTTGTGACAACTTCTATTCCTACTGAATCCCTTTCATCGTAAGCTGGATTCTTTTTTTCTTGATATCCACACTCATAACCTTTACATCTACGATATCCCCAACGCTGACCGCTTCCAGCGGATGCTTGATGAATTTTTTATCTGTAATCTGAGAAATATGTACCAGTCCGTCCTGATGCACCCCGATATCCACGAATACGCCGAAGTCAATAACATTTCTCACCGTTCCTTTTAAGAGCATTCCTTCCGTCAGATCTTTCATTTCCAATACGTCTGTTCGTAAAATCGGCTTCGGCATCTCATCACGTGGATCACGCGCCGGTTTTTCCAGTTCTTTTACAATATCACGAAGAGTAATCTCTCCGATCTCAAGCTCTTCCGCCAGCTTTTTGTAATCCTTAATCGATTTTGCAAGACCGGCAAGCTTTCTATCTGCCACATCTTGTAATGTATATCCTAACTTCTCAAGTAATTTCTCTGCCGCCTCATAAGATTCCGGATGGACACTTGTTCCATCTAACGGATTCTTTCCTCCTTGAATCCGCATAAATCCTGCACATTGCTCAAATGCCTTCGGTCCTAGCTTTGCGACTTTTAAAAGCTGTTTTCTGCTTGTAAAGCTACCGTTTTCCTCTCGATATGCCACGATGTTTTTTGCGATCGTACTGCTAATACCGGAAATATAGGACAATAACGGCGCAGATGCCGTATTGAGATCTACCCCTACTTTATTCACGCAATCCTCTACCACGCCGGACAGCGCTTCACTTAATTTTTTCTGGTTCATATCATGCTGATATTGGCCAACCCCTATAGATTTCGGATCAATTTTTACCAATTCCGCAAGAGGATCCTGTAGACGTCTTGCTATGGAAGCCGCGCTTCTCTGTCCCACATCAAAGTTTGGGAATTCCTCTGTGGCAAGTTTACTTGCTGAATACACGGACGCTCCTGCTTCGTTGGTAATGATATACTGTACTTTTTCCGGAATCTCTTTGAATAACTCTACAATAATCTGCTCGGATTCACGGGATGCCGTTCCATTCCCTACGGAAAACAATGTGATATGATACTTCTTAATCAGCTTTTTCAAGGTATCTTTTGCTGCTGCAATTTTCTGCGGTGTAGTCGGCGCAGTCGGATAGATAACTGTTGTATCCAATACCTTTCCCGTCGGATCTACCACAGCAAGCTTACATCCTGTACGGAAAGCCGGGTCCCAGCCAAGAACGGTCTGTCCTACGATCGGCGGCTGCATTAAAAGCTGTTCCAAGTTTTTGCCAAATACATTGATGGCGCCGTCTTCTGCCTTTTCTGTCAGATCATTTCTTATTTCTCTTTCTATCGCTGGTGCGATAAGACGTTTATAACTATCTTCAATCGCTTCTTTCAAAAGTGGCATTGTATACGGATTCTCTGCATGAATGACCTTTTTCTCCAAATACTGGAGAATCTTTTCTTCCGGCGCTTCAATCTTCACTGTCAGAATTTTTTCTTTTTCCCCACGATTCAGAGCAAGGACACGATGTCCTGCTAATTTACTTACCGGTTCTTCAAATTCATAGTACATCTCATATACTGACTGCTCTTCCGGATTTTTTGCAACGGAAGTTAATTTCCCTTGTTTTACTGTAAGATCGCGGATGTAGATACGGTAATCTGCCTCATCGGAAATATATTCAGCAATGATATCTTTGGCGCCTGCAATCGCATCTTGCACATTTTTTACCTCTTTTTCCTCCGAAATGTACCCTTTTGCAGCTTCTTCGATCGGCGTCGTTGTCTTCTGCATCGTAATCAACGCAGCTAATGGCTCTAACCCTTTTTCTTTTGCGATCGTTGCACGAGTTCTCCTCTTCGGCCGGTATGGACGATATAGATCATCTACCACTACCAACGTCTCTGCCGCTAAAATCTGTGTTTTTAATTCTTCGGTCAGTTTTCCCTGCTCTTCAATACTTGAAAGCACCTGCTCTTTTTTCTCCTCCAGATTACGAAGATAAGTCAGTCTCTCAAACAATTGACGGAGCTGTTCATCATTCAAAGCCCCCGTTGCTTCTTTTCTATATCGTGAAATAAAAGGAATGGTATTCCCTTCATCAATTAACTTTACAGCGGCTTCGACCTGCCACTTTTTTACGCCTAATTCTTCTGTCAGTTTTTGATTAATATCCATGTCATTTTCCTTTCTTACTTTTATCTATGTTATTATAAAATACTTTATACGTTTATGCAAATAGAGTGCACTCTTTTTTATTGAAATACAAGACAAGGTATGATATAATATTAACAAATATAGTTTTTTGATATTGTGGAGCAATTTCCGGTTACGGAGTTTCCGCTCCTCCCTAGATGAAAGGAAAAGGTGCTTACATGAGTCAGACAAACGAACTTTCCAAACAACAGAAGAAATCAAAAGAAACAAAAGAACGTATCTTTCAGGCTGCCAAACGCATTTTGCAGCGGGACGGATACGAACAATTATCCATAAAAAATATCTGTGATGAAGCCGGAGTTTCTAACGGAAGCTTTTACCATCACTTTAAGACAAAGGACGATCTTCTTTCTTATTATATCGAAGATCAGCCAAGTATCGATCCTTCGCATCTTGATCTACCTAAAAATGCAGAAGATGCAAAGAGGGCAATTGTTTATGTATATTTGAATTATGTAAAATATTGCCGTGAACTTGGCGTTGAATTTTTGGCAGGATATTATACGCCGAAAAATCAAGCGCTGAATCCGGTAAGTCGTACCGAACGCCCTTACCCGATTCTTACTGTGCAGTCTTATTTGGAAAGGGCAGTAGACGCCGGTGTGATCACACTTACGCATTCATTAGAAGAAATTACAACCGACATCCGCATGATCGTGATCGGAAATGTATTTGAATGGTCCATGCGAGATGGCAAGGTTGATTTTGAGGGCAATATGAGCCGTTCATTGTCCATTTATTTGGACGGAATTATAAAGTAAGAATATCTTATATAGATCACTTCTTACGAAACAAATTCCTCACAAAAATGTCCTGCAGACATCGCAAGATGTTCCTGCAGGACATTTCCCTTTTTCTTTATTCTACTTATAACACAGCAATAAATCTCTTAAATGCTTTTCTTCCTTCTTCTGTACATTTGTACACACCCGCATCTTCCAATACATGTGTGAATACAATGCCGACCTCTTTCTGAAGAATATCCATTACATTTTCTTTTGTAATCTCTTCATATTTTGGGAGGAATGTTTTTACCCATTCTGCATGCTTTTCAATCTTTTCATTTGAAAGAATGTCTTTGCCTTCTACAAGATATTCTGCAAGAATCTCTAATTCTTCTTTTAACCTTGCCGGAAGTACGGCAAGTCCCATTACTTCGATGAGACCGATGTTTTCTTTTTTAATATTGTGCCACTGAGCATGTGGATGATATACTCCAAGCGGATGTTCCTCTGTCGTAATATTATTACGAAGCGCAAGATCCAATTCAAAAATATCTCCCACTTTTCTTGCAATTGGAGTAATTGTATTGTGAGGTTCCCCATCTGTCTCCGCGAAGATAAACGCTTCTTCATCTGTATAATTCCGCCATTTATCGAGAACGTGAGCGCCAAGATCGATCAATTTCTTCTCATCTTTTCCTCTCAGACGAAGTACAGAAAGCGGCCAATGCACAATACCCACTTCCACATCTTCATAACCTGCTACTGTAAATGTCTCCTCCATCGGAGCTTTTGCCATTGCAAATGTATAATTTCCACCTTGGAAATGGTCATGGCTTAAGATAGAGCCTCCAACAATCGGAAGGTCTGCATTGGAGCCAAGGAAATAATGTGGGAACAGCTTTACAAAATCGAACAGCTTGATAAAAGTAGCTTTCTCGATTTTCATCGGTGTATGCTGTCCGTTAAACACGATACAATGCTCGTTATAATATACATATGGGGAATACTGGAATCCCCATGCGCTGTCATTCACCGTAATTGGAATGATACGATGATTCTCTCTTGCCGGATGGTTCACACGTCCTGCATAGCCTTCATTTTCCATGCAAAGCTGACATTTTGGATAGCTGCTCTGTTTTGCATTTTTCGCTGCTGCGATAGCTTTTGGATCTTTCTCCGGTTTCGAAAGATTAATGGTAATATCAATCACGCCGTACGGACTGTCTACCGTCCATTTGCGGTCTTTTTTCACACGATAACGACGAATGTAATCGCTGTCCTGACTTAATTTATAATAATAGTCTGTTGCCTCCCTCGGAGAAACTTCGTACTTCTTCGCAAACGTCTCCTGAATCTGTGCAGGACGAGGAACAAGACAATTCATCATCTTCGTATCGAAAAGATCACGGTATACGATGCTGTCTTCGATGATTCCTCTTTCACATGCTTCGTCAAGAAGATCTTTTAAGATATCTTCTAATTCCAAACTTTCTCCGTCGATAGATACCTCTTCATAGCTGTCTTCATGAAACAGTTCCAATAATAAATTTGTTGTATAAAGGCGTTCACATTCCGGTGTTAACCCGGATGTAATTCCATACTCTACTAATCTTTTTATATTCTTACTTAACATACCGTCCTCCCAAGGTTGATCTATTCCGTTCTTTCTTATGCAAGTATTCCTGCTCCGTCTCCGATATCTACTACATAGAATTCTGCTTCATGTCCTACTTTTTCTTTATATGCAGCCCCAATCTTAGAGATAAAATTGTCTACCGCGTCATTTTTTACGATACTTACTGTACAACCCCCGAAGCCACCTCCTGTGATACGAGAGCCGATCACTCCTTCTGTCTCCCATGCAAGGTCTACAAGAATATCAATCTCTTCACAGGATACTTCGTAATCATCGCGAAGAGAAACATGAGATGCATTCATCAATTTTCCAAAAGTCTCTACATCATTTGCTTTCAATGCCTCTACCGCTTTGATCGCTCTCTGGTTTTCATATACCGCATGTTTTGCTCTCTTCACACGAATCGGATCTTTGATGGCATCTTTGTGCGCTTCAAATTCCTCTTCAGTCAGATCGCCAAGCGTTTTAATATCTACTACTTCCTGCAATTCTTTTAATGCAGTTTCACATTCATTTCTTCTGTCATTGTAAGCAGAATCTACAAGGGAATGTTTTACTTTACTGTTGATGATGACGATCTTAGCATCTTCCAAAACAACCGGCGCGTATTCATATTTTAATGTGTTTGTATCTAAGAAAATCGCATGGTCTTTTTTACCCATTGCGCTTGCAAACTGATCCATGATTCCACAGTTACATCCATTAAAGTTGTTCTCAGAATATTGACCGATCAATGCAATATCCACCATAGACACGTCAAATCCAAACATGTCCTTCAACATCACTCCTGTAAGCACTTCTAAAGATGCAGAAGAAGAAAGTCCTGAACCATTCGGGATATTTCCATAGATTAAAATATCAAGACCTGTCGGAAGCTTATATCCTCTTCCTTCAAATGCCCACATAACTCCCTTCGGATAATTTGTCCATCCGGCTTTCTTTGATGGAGTAAGATCATCAAGAGCAGAATCTATCACTCCTAGTTTTTCAAAATTCACAGAATAGAATCTTAACTGATTGTCCTCTCTCTTTCTTGCAACCGCATATGTACCAATTGTAAGGGCACACGGAAATACATGACCTCCATTATAATCTGTATGTTCTCCGATCAAATTTACACGTCCCGGAGCAAAATAAGTTCTGATATCCCCATCCGCTCCAAATATTTCTTTAAACTGTGCAATTAACTGCTCTCTCATCTCATTTGACTCCTTTATCCAATTTTTTCATATAGACTATTATACCATACAACTTCCTATTGTATATACCCCTTTTTATTCCTTTCTTTCTTCTTTTTGTAAACTTTGACCACTTTTTAACTATTCTTGCGCATTTTATTGTTATATATTACAATACTATTAATAGCGTGACTATGAAATCTTATAGAGAGGTGAATAATTATGAGCAGACTTGAAATCTCTACACCAAACAAAGCCCAAGTGGTTGTAGAAGGTCTATACAAAGACTTGGAACGAAGAATCGAAGCAAGCCCTCCGGGTCTTTGTCCTGTTGATATGGCAAGAGCATTTTTGGAATTATGCCATGCACAGACATGTGGTAAATGTACACCTTGCCGTGTTGGTCTTTGGCAGTTAAAGAATATGCTGACAGATGTATTAAACGGAGATGCAGATTTAGAAATTCTTGATTTAATGGAAGAAACAGCATTATCTATCATGCAGTCCGCAGACTGCGCCATTGGTGTAGAAGCCGCACATATGGTCTATAAAGCATTGATCGGATATCGCGAGGACTTCGAACAGCACATCATTACCGGACGCTGTACTTGTACATATAATCAGCCGGTTCCTTGCGTTGCTTTATGTCCTGCAAAGGTTGACATTCCGGGTTACATCGCACTTGTAAAAGAAGGTCGTTATGCTGATGCAATCCGCCTGATCCGCAAAGACAATCCATTCCCGACAACATGTGGATTTATTTGTGAGCATCCTTGTGAGGCAAGATGCCGTAGAAATATGGTAGATGACGCATTAAATATTCGTGGTTTAAAACGTTTTGCAGCAGATTATGCAGGAAAAGTTCCGCCACCACCATGCGCACCTTCCACAGGAAAACGTGTTGCTATCGTAGGTGGAGGTCCCGGAGGACTTTCTTCTGCTTATTATTTACAGTTAATGGGACATCAGGTAACTGTATTTGAGATGTTACCTCAATTAGGCGGTATGCTTCGTTATGGTATTCCGAATTACCGTCTTCCAAAAGACAGACTGGATGATGATATCCAGGCAATCCTTGATACCGGTGTGGAAGTAAAACATGGACTTCGTATCGGTCAGGACATTACAATCCAGCAACTTCGTGCAGAATACGATGCCGTACTGATTACAATCGGAGCTAGTACAGATAAGAAGTTAGGAATCGAAGGAGAAGATGCGGAAGGCGTACTTTCTGCCGTTCAATTCCTTCGTGCCGTTGGTAAAAAAGAAATTCCTGATCTTACAGGCCAAGAAGTTGCCGTTATCGGAGGTGGTAACGTATCTATGGATGCTGTTCGTACAGCCGTACGTCTTGGCGCTAAGAAAGTAAGCATTGTTTACCGCCGTCGTACTGCCGATATGACTGCCCTTCCAGATGAGATTGAGGGTGCCATCGCAGAGGGAGTTGAAGTTCAAACATTAAAAGCTCCTTCTAAGATCGATGTAGATGAAAACGGACATATCCGCGGTATTTATGTAACTCCACAGATGATCAGTAAGATCAAAGACGGACGTGCAAGCGTAAAACCAACAGGTGAAGAAGATCTTTATATTCCATGTTCTACTTTAATCGTTGCGATCGGACAGAACATCGAATTCAAACATTTTGAAGAAGCTGGATTCCCTGTGGAGCGTGGACGTATCATGTCTGAGAAATACGGTGGATTTGCAAACATTCCAGGCGTGTTTGCAGGCGGTGACTGTGCAACAGGTCCAGCAACTGTAATCCGTGCCATTGCCGCAGGTAAAGTTGCTGCTGCCAACATTGACGAATACTTAGGATTCCGTCATGAAATTTCCTGTGATGTGGAAATCCCTGAACCTAACCTTGATGACAAAACACCTTGTGGACGTGTCAATATGACAGAACGTGAAGCATGCGAACGTATCCACGACTTTGATGGTGTAGAAAATTGTATGACAGAATGCGAAGCAAAACAGGAAGCTGGACGATGCTTACGCTGCGACCACTTTGGTTTTGGTATCTTTAAAGGAGGTCGAGAGAAGTTATGGTAAATCTTACGATTGATAATAGAAAAATTTCTGTACCAGAAGGTACTACAATCATGGAAGCGGCCGATCAGAATGGAATTCCTATTCCTAGATTGTGTTATTTAAAAGGATTAAATGATATCGGCGCCTGCCGTGTCTGTGTTGTCGAATTGGAAGGCAAAGAAAAGCTGATCCCTTCCTGTAACAATGTGGTAGAAGAAGGAATGGTCATCTATACGAACAGCCCAAAAGTTCGTATGAACCGCAAAAAAACAGTAGAATTCCTTTTATCGCAGCACGACTGCCAATGTGCAACTTGTGCCAGAAGTGGAAATTGTTCTTTACAGACAATTTCAAACGATCTGAACATCATTGATGTTCCGTTTAAAAAACGTCTAGAAAAACAGCCATGGAACAAAAACTTCCCACTCATTCGTGATTCTGCAAAATGTATCAAATGTATGCGCTGCGTACAGGTGTGTGACAAAGTACAGGGACTTCACGTATGGGATTTGGAAAGTACAGGTTCCAGAACAACCGTCCAAGTATCCAAAGGACGCACCATCGAAGAAGCAAATTGTACTTTATGCGGTCAATGTATTACACATTGTCCTGTCGGCGCTCTCCGCGAACGCGATGATACTGATAAGGTTTGGGCGGCCATCGATAATAAGAAAAAAGTAACCGTTGTTCAGGTAGCGCCTGCTGTTCGTGCAGCGTGGGGTGAAGCTCTTGGCCTTTCCCGTGAAGAAGCTACCATTGGTAAAATCGTAGATGCGCTCCGTCAGATGGGATTCGATTATGTGTTTGATACTACATTCTCTGCTGACCTTACGATCATGGAAGAAGGAAACGAATTCCTTGAGAGACTGACAAAAGGTGAATTAAAGACAAGACCGATGTTTACATCTTGCTGTCCGGGTTGGATTCGTTTTATCAAATCACAGTACCCACACCTTGTACCACAGCTCTCTACTGCAAAATCACCACAGCAGATGTTTGGTGCAGTTATGAAAACATATTTTGCAAAATCTATCGGTGTTGCTCCGGAAGATATCTGCACAGTATCTATCATGCCATGTGTAGCGAAAAAGGGCGAAAGCAACATGGAGCTCTTCTACGAAGAATATGCAGGCCGTGATGTAGATATCGTTCTTACAACAAGAGAATTAACTCGTATGATTCGCTCTGCTCATATCGATCCTAAGAGACTTGTAGACGTGGAATGTGACAGATTAATGCATGACGGCAGTGGCGCCGGCGTCATCTTTGGTGCAACCGGCGGTGTTATGGAAGCTGCTCTTCGTTCTGCTTACTATCTCGTAACAGGCAAAAATCCGGATCCTGATGCATTCTCTAACGTGCGTGCAACCGGTTTTGGTCAAGATGCTATCTCCGCTGAAATCACAATCGGTGATGCAGTTGTGAAAGCAGCCGTTGTCAGCGGACTTGCAAATACAAGAAAATTAATCGATGCCATCGAGCGCGGAGAAATCCATTATGATTTCGTAGAAGTAATGGCTTGTCCTGGCGGTTGTGCAGGTGGTGGCGGTCAGCCAATCCATGACGGTGAAGAACTTGCCTACACTCGCGGTCAGAACTTGTACTTCTTGGATAAGAATAATGAACTTCGTTTCTCTCACGAGAACAAAGACGTTCTACAGTTATATGCTGACTTTATGGAAAAACCATTATCCCACAAAGCACATATGCTGTTGCATACAGACCATAATGCATGGGATATGCCGAAAGCAAAATAGCATAATTCACTTACACAATAGAAAAACAGAAAGGTTAAAGCTTATGCCCCAACCTTTCTGTTTTTCTTCTATTCTACAGCTTTTAAGTGATAAAGCTTCGACATATAATCTCCTTGTCCTTCTCTTCCTTCTTTCCAAACACCTGCTGCATAATCAGATGTAATGATACCAATCTGCATCAATTCATCTCCAAAATGTTCTGTTTTTCCATTTACCGAATACTTCACATCTTCTTCCAGCCCTTTTAGTTTTACACGGCTAAGAGGTGCATTAGACGGCTGTAACACACGATAGAATCCAACAAGAGCTTCTTTTTCATCTTTAGAAACTACCATCCATGCCGTCTCATTTCCCTCAAACGGACTTTTCAGACGATAGAAGACTCCTTTTTGAATCAATTCACGATATTTTTTCATAAAAAGAACCTGCTCTTTCATTTCCTCAAGCTCTTCCTCTGTCATCTGTGTCACATCTAACTCATAGCCAAATGTACCAAAATACGCTACATTTGCTCTCGTCTGCAAGGAAGTATTACGGAATGTCTGATGATTTGGCGCCGCTGATACATGACTTCCAATACAACTGATCGGATATACAATCGATGTTCCATACTGAATTTTTAATCGATCGATTGCATCTGTATTATCAGAAGTCCAGCCTTGTGGTGCATAATACAGGATTCCCGGATCAAACCTTGCACCACCGCTCGCACAAGATTCAAATAAGATATTCGGATACTTACTTGTTAGACGGTCATACAGATCATACACGCCTAGGATGTATTTATGTCTTACTTTTCCTTGGTAGGCGGCATCATTTCCATTGGAAAATACTTCTGCCATGTTACGGTTCATATCCCATTTTACATAAGATATCGGAACTTCATCAAATAGAGTTTCAAGCATGTGATAAATATAGTCTACTACTTCTTTTTTCGAAAAATCTAGTAGCAATTGGTTTCGGCTTTGGCTAATATTTCTCTGAATATCTCCCATTACCCAATCCGGATGGTTTCGGTATAAATCACTATCTCGATTCACACTCTCCGGCTCAATCCAAATACCAAATTCCAAACCAAGCTTTCGAATCTTATCTGCCAATCCTTTTACTCCATTCGGGAGTTTTCCTAAATGTGGATACCAATCGCCTAGAGAACTTGTACTATCATCTCGTTTCCCGAACCAGCCATCATCTAAAACAAATAATTCTACACCGATTCGTTTTGCCACTTCTGCAATCGCGAGAATCTTCTCTTCATTGAAATCAAAATAGGTAGCCTCCCAATTATTGATCAAAATAGGTCTTACTTTATCTCTCCAGACTCCTCGAGCTAATCTTGTACGATATAATTCGTGGTATACCTGACTCATTCTATTCATACCCTGATCAGAGTATGCTAAGACTGCTTCCGGCGTTTGGAACTCCTCTCCTCTTCCCAATTCCCAATGGAAACCATTAGGGTGGATTCCAAGAAGTACTCGAGTCACATCGTAATCATCTACCTCTACTTGTGCAAGAAAATTTCCGCTATAGACAAAACTAAATCCGTAGATTTCTCCTTGAAATTCATCTGTATGTTCCCGTTTTAGAGCAAGAAACGGATTAAACTGGTGACTGCTGCACCCGCGCATACTATGTACGCTTTGCACACCGTAATCTAATTTGTGCTCTCGAATATTTCTCTCTCTCGACCAGGCACCTGCCAAATCTACCATTACAAACTCTTTATCCGGAAAGTCTACGCAAGAAGTCATTGCTGATAATAGCGTTATCTTTTTACTGCTATCATTTATAAATCTAACATTCTTCGTAATTACCGGATAATCTCGGAAGATTGTGTAGGATAATACTATTCTCACATCTTCCTTCTTATCTTGTAATACAATCTCCAATGTTTCTGCCTCTTTCGAATCTTCCACATAAGTTGCAGGCAGACCGGATAAGGACTCTTTCCCGTCATAAATTCTATGCGATTTGTATACAAATTCTGTGATACTGCTTCCATTTTCCCAAAGGATCTCATAAGCTCCGTAACGCACATCTCCATTAGAATATGTCGGATATTCCTGTCTTGCACTTTCTAACGAAAAGAAATTATCTTCTTCTGTAGGGCATGCCGCCATATCTCTCCTACTCTCTTCAACAAGATGACCATAATCCGGAATATCTGTCAAACGCTTTCCATAATAAAGATGTCCAAGCTGCCCGTTTTTCAAGATTTTAAAAATATAACTGATTTCTTCATTGTATAAATGAAACTGTCCATTTTCTTCATAAAACTTAATTGCCATATATTTTTTCCTTTTACTTTTAATCAAATGTTATTACAGTTTTCCACCAGATGTAGCAATTCCTTCAATAAACTGTTTCTGGAATAATAAGTATAATATAATCATCGGAATACATGCAATCATCGAAGCAGCCATAAGCTCCGGGAAATTTGATGCATATTGTCCCTGTAGTTTTGCAAGCGCTGCCGATAATGGCATTGTATTTTGATCCGTATTAGCAATCAACGGCCACATAAGTTCTTTGTAACCAAATAATGCTGTGAAAATACCAAGTGCAACCATAGAAGATTTTGTAAGAGGCATCATAACATGTAAAAATGTCTGCCCGATATTACATCCATCTAATCTTGCTGCCTCCTCAAGTTCTTTCGGAAGTCCCATATATGCCTGACGCATTAAAAATGTACCAAATGCTGTTACAAGACCTGGAAAAACAAGAGAAAACATTGTATTTAACATATTTATTTTGCTAACCATTAAATATTGCGGAATGATAAAAATCTGTCCCGGAACCATCATCTGAAACAACACAAGTGCAAAGCATAGATCCCTTCCTCTAAACTTTAATCTTCCAAACGCATACCCTGCCATCGTAGCAGTAAGTACAGCGCAAAGAATTCGAAGCGCAATCATAATCAATGTGTTCGCATATAAACGGATAAAGTCCATCTTTTCTAACACACTTTTGAACGAATCGACTCTCCACACTTCCGGAAAAATTACAAAAGGATTAATCTGCATCGCTTCTGAATTCGTTTTAAATGCTGTTAGTATCATCCAGGCAAAGGGAATAAGCATTGCAATTGCTCCTAAAATCAACACAACATGTTTTACTATTCTCAATATTTGTTCATTTTTCTTCATTATGCCGCCCCTCCTTTAATTATAATGCACCCATTTCTTTTGTGCAATCATTTGGAAAATTGTTATGATCATGATTACACAAAGAAGTAATACTACAATCGCTGAACCATATCCTTTATTATTTTCGACGAATGCATAGCGATAGAACAAGTATACGAGAGACTGTGTTTTCTTCAGAGCCGGGCTGCTTGTATTGATCATCATAAAGATTGAATCAAATATCTGCATAGAAGAAATCACTCTTGTTACAACAACGAAAAACATTGTTGGAGATATCAGCGGAACAGTAATTTTGAAAAATTGCTGAATTCCACTGGCTCCGTCAATCTGTGCCGCCTCATAATAATCTCTTGGTATTTCCTGAAGGCCGGCAAGAAATAGAACCATATTATACCCAATTACAGACCATATTCCTACAACCGCAAGAGAATAAATCGCAATCTTCGGATCTGAAAGCCAGGCAATTGACTTCACCCCCATACTTTCAACAATGTGATTTAGTAAACCAAACTCTGTATTAAATAACCATTTCCATACCATGGAAACTGCTGCCGGAGCTACTACCATAGGCAAGAAATAAATTGCTCTGTATGCAGAGCGTCCACGCATTTTTGTATTTAACAATACCGCAATAACCAATGCAATTGCAATGGAAAACGGTACTTCTACAATCGCATACTTTATCGTGTTCAAAAGCGCTTGCCATACTGCACCGTCTGCAAACAATCTTTCATAGTTCGCAAGTCCTACAAAAATATTTCCTCGTCCAAAAGCTCCCGTTTTAAAAAAACTCTGATAAATTGTCTGAAAAATTGGAATGATGTTTAACACAATCAATCCAATCATTGTTGGCAAAATAAAAAGCCAGCCCCAAAAAAACTCTGCTCGTTTTCTATTTGTCGTTCTTTTTGCTTTTTTTGTATTAGCCATGTGTCACGCTCCATATCTTCTAATATTTTGAGGGTATCCCTTACGAGACACCCTCATTTAAACTTCCTTTTTTATTGTTCTTCTGCAAGGAACTGATTCATCTCTACTGCAAAATCTTTACATACTTGATCCATAGGTTTTGCACCGCTGAATCCATCTACCATTCTTTCCATTAACACTTGGTACCAAACCTGTGTATTTTTAGAACTTGGATATGCCTGCGCGTCATCTAACATATCTAAGTATGCCTGCATATTGAATTCTGGATGAGAATTCTTCCATGCGTCAGATACACCTTCATAAGCTGCCATTGTAACGCCTAATTCAGCCTGTTTCTGCTGCGCTTCTTTTGAACCAAGATATTCGATCAGTTGCCATGCTTCTTCTGTATGCTCGCCCTGTGCAGATGCTGCCCAGCCAAGTCCATTAGAAATAGATTTTGTACCATTTGGTCCCTTTGGAAGTGGTGCAATATCACAGTTCTCTTTGATGAAGTCATTGCTTGCCATATCCGGAATCATCCAAGAACCCTGGAATGTCATTGCCACTGTACCTGCCATCATAAGTTCCTCTGTATTATTCTCTGCTACTACTGTGTAATCCGGCATAGAACCATCTTTGATAATATTTTCAATCAACTGCATTGCTTCGATTGTTTTTGGATTATCAAATCCTGATTTTGTTTTATCTTCGCTAATTACTTCTCCACCGTATGCGTAAATTGTGCTATACCATGATTCTTGATAGCTGCCTGGTTTGATAGATGTTCCATACTGATTCTTTTCTGGATTTGTAAGTTTCTTAGCAATCTCTCTGAAATCTTCCCATGTCCAGTCAGATGTAGGATATGGAATACCGGCTTCGTCAAACATTGTTTTATTGTACCAAACTGCACATGTGTCAATGTCTTTCGGAATTGCTAACTGATCACCGGCTTCATTCTTATAAATGTTAACAAGGTTCTCCGGATAATTGTTTAAATCAATTTTATCACTTTTTTCAATCTTATCAGATAAGTTTAATAAAATGTCATCATACTGTGCATATGTAGCAATCTGGTCTGAATGCATCCAAAATACGTCTGGCATATCCCCACCTTGAGTTGCTGCTTCCAGCATTGTCCAATAATCGCCCCAAGGTGTTACTTGAATGTCAACTTCTACTCCCGTCTCCTCAGTAAAATCGTTCATAATTTCTTTTAATCCCGGCTCCTGGTTACTATCCCAAATAGCAACTGTTAATTTCGCATCTTTGCTTCCTTCTGGTTTTTTCTCGCCTTCATCAGATGATTTCGAACCGCACGCTGCAAAGGATAATGTCATTACCGCTGCCATTGCAACTGCTAAAACTTTTTTCAATTTCATTACGTTTTCTCCTCCATATTTTCGAATAATTATTCATTTCTTTCGGCCTTTTCTGTTTATTATTATATTTTTCATTTTAATTATTTTAAATGGCATAATGTAT